>CESL01012721.1_pt1 | contig 23286 bp, 21 predicted proteins | sample 531221 | NCBI WGS metagenome assembly CESL01 (sample SAMEA2622197, study PRJEB7988) | marine metagenome | biome: marine biome (ENVO:00000447); feature: mesopelagic zone (ENVO:00000213) & marine oxygen minimum zone (ENVO:01000065); material: "saline water (ENVO:00002010), including plankton...
AAAAAAAAAGTTGACCCTTTTAATTAGAATACCAAAAAAGTTGTTTTAAATATCAATTTTTTAATCAAAAAAGGGACTCAATTTCTTGAATCCCCTCTGGGTGGAAGAGCGGTCTCGAACCGCCGACCTCCTGAACCACAATCAGGCGCTCTAACCAACTGAGCTACAACCACCATTTAACAAGCCGCAAATTTAAAAGATTAGTTAGATATAAAAAACTTTTATTTAATATCGTTTAAGTTATTTATCCCAATAACTCGGTTTGTTGTAAACCCCTCTGCATTATCTACTCCTATTAACCTTCCTAAATCAGCAGAACGATTGACAACATCTTGTAAAAAATTCTTTTTACTAATTAATGTTTCTGGATCAGTACTTTTTGGATTAAAAAATTGAGATTTATATGCTTTAATTGACTCTAATTTAGTTTCAACAAATCCAGAAATATCAACTAGAAAATCAGGTGAGGAATTTTTCCATTGAATATAATGATAAACAGACTTAGGTCTCCAAGGAGATTGATTTGAATTTTCCAGCTTAGTTTTAACTTTACTCAATCCACTTAAAAAACAAGAATCACTTACTAAACTAGCGCCCTTGGGATGGTCAATATGTCTATCATCTTTTGCATTACATAAGACTATTTCAGGTTTATACTTTCTAATCAATTCTATTACTTTTAGTTGATGCTTTTGATCATTTAAAAAAAATCCGTCTTTAAAATTTAAATTTTTTCTAATAGTAATCCCAAGAATTTTTGATGCATTTAAAGATTCAGAGTCTCTAATTACAGCACTTCCTCTTGTCCCTAACTCTCCTCTAGTCAAATCAACTATTCCAACTTTTTTGCCATTTGCAATTTCTTTGGCAATCGTACCACCACATCCTAATTCAACATCATCAGGATGGGCACCAAAACATAATATATCTAGTTTGATTTCCTTCATATTTTTTCAAAAGCTTGAATTAAGTCATCTTCTAAATCTTGATAATCTTCAATTCCAACTGAAAATCTAAGCAATCCATCTGAAATTCCATATTTTTCTCTTTGCTGCTTTGTAATCTTTGCATGAGAAGTTAGAGCTGGACATGTTACAGTTGATTCAACCCCACCTAAACTTCCTGCTGGCTTTATGATTCTTAAAAATCTAGCAAATTCATTTGCTTTTTTTTCATATTTCAAAGTAAAAGACAGCATTCCTCCAAAACCTCTCATTTGTTTTTTTGAAAGTTCATATTGTGGATGACTTTTTAAGCCAGGATAATTTACTATTGAAACATTTTCATTTTTTTCTAAAAAATTAGCAATTCTTAAAGCATTTTCATTTTGGGCATTAACTCTGATCGATAGAGTTTTCATGCTTCTTTCTAGAAGCCAAACAGTATGTTCACTTAAATTACCCCCATAATTTATGGAAGAAGCAACAATTTTATCAATAATAGTTTTTGATGAAGCTATTGCCCCAGCTAAAATATCACTATGACCTCCAAGATATTTGGTTGCACTATGAACTACAATATCAATACCAAAATCAGAGGGATTTTGATTAATAGGACTAGCAAAAGTATTATCAATTATTGATAGTAATTTATTTTTTTTAGCTAATTTGGAAACCTCTTTCAAATCAATTACTTGAAGAAGTGGATTACTTGGAGTTTCAACATATATAATTTTAGTATTACTTTTTATTTCTTTTTTATAATCATTAATTTCTAAAGATTCAACTAAAGTATGATCAATATTAAATTTTTTAAACTCTTTTACTATCATATTAATAGTTCCACCATACAAAGAAGATTGAAAAATTACATGATCTCCTGACTTGAGAAAAGTAAACATAGATGCAAAAATTGCTGCAATTCCTGATCCAAAAACCAATCCTTTTTCACAGTTTTCTAACGATGCTATTTTATTTGAAAGAGCTAATTGATTTGGTGTATTAAAATATCTTGGATATTTATCATCATCTCCTTCAGTATAATTATAAGCAGTACTTAAATAGATTGGCGAAACGGCTCCTTCATACAATTCATCTATTAACTCACCATCGTGAACAGAACGAGTATTTAATCCTTTTTTCTTGTCCATAAATTATTAACTTTTAATCCAATCTACAATAGATGGATCGTCTGGTTTTACTTTAGGAGAAACTATTTTTTCTAAAAATCCTTCCTTATTAATTAAATATTTCTGAAAATTCCATTTAACATAAGAATCTTTAAAGCCATTTTTATTTTTATCTGTTAAAAATTTATATAATGGGTGCATGGTAGATCCTCTAACAGATATTTTTTCCATCATTGGAAAAGAAACCCCATAATTTTTTTTACAAAATTCTGCTATCTCTTCATTTGTACCTGGTTCTTGCCACAAAAAATTGTTGGACGGAAAACCTACAATTACAAAATCATTGGATTTATATTCATTATAAAGTTTCTCTAAAATTTCATACTGATAAGTTAAACCACATTTTGAAGCCGTATTAACAACCATTATCTTCTTTCCTTTAAGACTAGACATCTCAAATTTATTACCATATAAATCTGTGAATTCAAATTGATAAATAGATTCCTTCATTTGTTTAAAGTTTTGTGTTAATGCAAGATGACTTATAAATAGAGTAATAATAAAAATTATTTTTTTCATAGCACGGCAAATATAATAACTTAAACTATTTCTGCACTTAAACCTGCTTGAATAAGTTTTGCACATCTAGGCTTGAGATCCGAAAGAGAACCAGATTTAACGCTACATTTTCCTTTATAATGAACTATTAAACTACATTGTTCAGCCTGCTGTGGTGTATGATCACAAACTGCTATTAAGGTCTTAATAACATGTTCAAATGTATTAATATCATCATTATAAAGAATAATTTCATTTTCATGCACCGAATCAACTAGAGTTAATTCTTCTTCTGATATTCTCTCTTTAGTGCCCATAACAACACTAATTTACAAAAATTTAAAGGGAACTATTTGCTTTAATAATAAGGTGGAAATCATTGGCATCTAATGATGCTCCTCCAATCAATCCTCCATCTACATCTTTTTTGCTAAATATTTCAGTAGCATTTGAGGGTTTTACGCTTCCACCATATAAAATTGATACATTTTCAGAAGTAGTTTTATCATATGATTCTAAAATACATTTCCTAATAAACTCATGCATTTCTTGGGCCTGTTCTGGAGATGCCGTCTCCCCTGTTCCAATAGCCCAAACAGGTTCATATGCTAACACTATTTTTCTCCATAAGTGTTTATCAAGCTTTAAAACTGTATTTTCTAGTTGATTCTTAACTACTTGAAAGTGATTATTAGATTTTCTTTCAAATAATTCTTCTCCAAAACAGAAAATAATATCCAAATCATTGAATAAAGCTAACTCAACTTTTTCCAACAAAACCGTGTCATTCTCATTAAAATAGAGTCTTCTTTCTGAATGCCCTATTAGTGTTTTATTAATTCCTATGCTTTTTAACATTTCTACAGAAACTTCTCCAGTAAAAGCTCCTTGTTTTTTTTGATGAACATTTTGAGAAATCACTTCAATAGAGGAATTATTAACAAGATCTATAGCTGTTTTTAAAAATGGGAAAGCCGGAGAAATCATTACACTTACATCTCTGTAAAAGTCCAATTGATTCAATTCATTAATTAACGATGTTGTTTGGTTAAGACCATTGTTCATTTTCCAATTTCCAGCTACTATTTTCTTTCTCATTTTTTAAAAATTTTTTATTCCAATTTTACCTTTGGATCAAGCCAAGTATAAATTATATCTACAAAGATATTAATCAAAATGAATATAAAAGCTATTGTTAATACAGAACCTATTAAAACCGGAACATCCAAAGAATTAAGTGAATCTACTATTTCTTTACCTAAACCATTCCATCCAAAAATATATTCCACAAAGACTGAGCCAGCTAGCATACTAGCAAACCATCCTGATAATGCAGTGATTACTGGATTAAGAGAGTTTTTAATAGCATGATCTTTTATTATATTAAATTTTGAAAGTCCTTTAGCATAAGCAGTCCTAATATAATTTTGTGACAAAACCTTTAATAGTGAATTTCTCATCATTTGAGAAATTACTGCAACAGGTCTAATCCCTAAAACAACTGATGGAAGAATTAAGTTTTTTAAATTAATTGTTACATTCTCTCCATAATCATCTAATTCATACAAACTACCTGTCATATTTAATCCTGTAAGATCATTCAAAACATAACCAAATAGCCAAGCAAATAAAATTGCACTAAAAAAGGAAGGAACACTCATACCCAATGTGCTTAAAAACTGGATAAAATAATCAATCCAAGAATTTTTATTCAATGCTGAAAATATTCCCAAAAACATTCCCAAAATAATAGCAATAATTATAGATGAAATTGCCAATATTGCTGTGTTTGGCAAAGTATTTTTAATGATCTCAATAACGCTAACTCCATTTTTTTGATATGATTCTCTTAAATAAGGAGTTTTAATAACTACATTGAAATTTTTAAAGTTTATAAAGGTCATGTAGTTATATTTGTTTTCACTTAAATAAGAGAGATTTTCTGAATCATTGTAGTGAATGGAAACAGGAGACAAATCATTTAAATAATATAAATATTGAACAAAAACTGGTTTGTCAAAACCATACTTTTTTTTGATGATAGCAAGTTGTTCAGAATTTTCATTTTGATCCAACATCATTTGAGCAGGATCTCCAGGCAGCACATTAAAAAGAAAAAATATAATAGTAACAACTCCAAATAGAGTTAAAAACATATTAGATAATTTCATTAATATCCAATACATAATAAAGTTATTTTTCTTCCAAATGAATTAAAGCAAATACAGAATAATTTATTATATCTTGGTAGTTTGCATCAATACCTTCACTTACAAGAGTTTTCCCATGATTATCTTCAATTTGTTTTATTCTTAAAATTTTTTGAATTATTAAATCAGTTAATGAACTAACACGCATATCCCTCCAAGCTTCATCATAATCATGATTTTTATTTTCCATCAAAGATTTTGTTTTATCTAATTGAATATCATACAAATTTAATGCTACTTCCAAATTAAGATCAGGAGTTTCAACAATTCCTTTCTCAATTTGAATTAAAGACATAATAGAATAATTAATTATTCCTATAAATTCTGAAGCTTGGCCCTCATCAACCTTTCTAGTTTTTTTAGTCTGTAGGCCTCTAATTCTCTGAGCTTTAATAAAAATTTGATCAGTTAATGACGAAAGTCTTAGAATTCTCCATGCACTTCCGTAATCTTTCATCTTTTTTAAAAAAAGGTTTCGACAATTAGTTATAACTACGTCGTATTGATTTGAGGTTTTGATAGCTAATAGTTTTTTATGTAAATTTCGTTGAAAATATTTAAATAGGTAGATTAGTTTTGTAAAAGTTATTAAAAAATTGAATTAAAATGACTATAAACATAAATGGAATCTTATTGGATTTATCAACTCCTAAAGTCATGGGAATTTTAAATATTACACCCGATTCATTTTATGATGGTGGCAAATTTAATTCTGACAAAAAAATTTTAAATAAGGTTGATAAAATGATAAGTCAGGGTGCAGACATGATTGACATAGGAGGATATAGTTCTAGACCTGGCGCTAAAGAGGTTAATATAGATAACGAAATAAAAAGGGTCCTCCCTGTAATAGAATTGATAAAAAATAAATTCAATGATATTATTATTTCTATAGACACTTTTAGAAGTGAAGTAGCTAAAAAAGCAATAAATATTGGAGCATCAATAATAAATGATATTTCTGCTGGGGATTTAGATCCAGAGATGTTCAATTGTGTTGCAAAATTAAAAGTTCCTTATATAATGATGCATATGAAAGGGGCTCCTAGTAACATGCAAAAAAATCCAACATATGAAAATGTTATAAGTGAGATAATAAAAAATCTATCAAACAAATTATTTTTAGCAAAGAAAGCAGGCATAATAGATGTTATAATTGATCCTGGATTTGGGTTTGGAAAGACTGCAAGCCATAACTATTGTATACTAAATAATTTATCATTTTTTAAAGAATTAGGGTGTCCAATTTTAGTAGGAATATCAAGAAAATCAATGATATATAAATTACTTGATACAAATCCAGGGGATGCATTAAATGGAACGACCTGTCTAAATACTATCTCAATAATTAATGGAGCAAAAATACTTCGAGTTCACGATGTTAAAGAAGCAAAAGAAGTAATTAGATTAACAAATTTTCTAAATAAAAACTCTTAATTCATTTTTAATTACTTTTATATAAATTCTATAACAATTGGACAAACTTGAATCTTTGCTATCTGCCATTACATTTGTAAATGTAATAGATATAGTTCTTGTATTAATATTACTTTACTATGTTTATAAATTGGTCAAAGGAACTGCTGCAATTAATGTACTAATTGGAATAATAATTATCTATTTGATTTGGAAGTTAACAGACGTTCTTAATATGAACTTATTTAGTAATTTATTAGGCCAATTTATTAGTGTTGGAGTTTTAGCACTTATAGTCGTATTTCAACAAGAGATTAGAAAGTTTCTTTTAATGCTAGGGTCCAATAACCTTACAAATAATAAACTTTATTTTAAATATATAAAGATATTTAAACCTTCTAGAGAAATTAGTCAAATGAATATTGACGAATTTTTAAAAAGCTGTGATAAACTTGTTAATAATAAAACTGGGGCACTATTTGTAATTGAAAGAAACAATAGTTTAGATTTTATTAAAAACACAGGAGATGATTTATATCTAGAAATTTCATCAGCTATAATTGAAAGTATATTCTTTAAAAACAGCCCTCTTCATGATGGTGCAGTAATTATTGATGGGAACTTTATCACAGCAGCAAGAGTAATTCTTCCCGTTTCAGAAAATAAAAATATAAATTCCCGTTTAGGACTTAGACATAGGGCAGCATTTGGAATTACGGAAAAAACAGATGCTATTGCTATAGTTATTTCTGAAGAAAATGGAAAAATAAATTTTATTAAAAATGGGGAAATCTTCGCTCACAAGAATAGTGAAAACTTAAAAACTATGATTGAAGCTGAACTTGTTTAGTCTCTGATTTTTTAAATTGAATTTCATAAAGGTTTCTATAGTATCCATTCTCTTTTTTTATCAATTCTGAGTGAGTACCTGATTCTACTAACCTACCCTCATCCATAACCAAAATTCTGTCTGAATTAAGAATAGTAGATAATCTATGCGCAATAATTATTGAGGTTTTATTTTCTGTAATTTTTTTTGTGGCATTCTGAATTAATTCTTCAGAATTGGAGTCAATTGAAGAGGTTGCCTCATCAAGGATCAAAATTGAAGGATGTTTTAAATACGCTCTTAAAAAAGATATTAATTGTCTTTGACCCTGTGATAACATTATACCTCTTTCTTTTACATTGTAATTGTAACCGTTTGGCAAACTCATAATAAAATCATGAATTCCAATTTTCTTTGCCGCATCAACAACATTATCAAATGAAATAGATTTGTTCCAAAGTGTTATATTATTTAATAAGGTGTCTGCAAACAAAAAAACATCCTGTAAAACAAGTGCAATTTTTGATCTTAAAGATAATATGTCTAGATCTTTAATGTTTATATCGTCTAATTCTATTGAACCATTTTGTGAATCGTAAAATCTAGTAAGAAGATTTACAATAGTTGTTTTTCCCGATCCAGTAGCTCCAACTATAGCTACTTTTTCACCACTTTTTACATTAAAAGAAATGTCTTTTAAAACATCTTCACCCCTAACGTATGAAAATACAATTTTATTAAATTTAATATTACCCTTTAAGGAATCAGCTAAAAGGTTTCCATTGTTAGGTATTTTACTTTCTGTATCTAATATTTTAAATACTCTATTTGCCGCAACCATTCCCATTTGAAGAGTATTAAACTTATCGGCAATCTGTCTTAAAGGACGAAATAACATCTGAGAAAGCTGAATGAAAAGAAATATAATTCCTAATGTTATTCCTGAATCTTCTACTAGATTTAATCCTCCATACCATACAATTAAACCAATAGTAATTGAAGTAGAAAGTTCAGCTAGTGGAAAAAAGATAGAATTATACCACACTGTTTTTAGCCAAGCTTTTTTATGTTTTTCATTTATTTCAACGAAATTTTCATATTCTATTTTTTCTCTGTTAAAAAGTTGTACAACTTTCATTCCTGTTAACCTTTCTTGAACAAAAGAATTTAAGTTTGCCACTTCAGTTCTTACTTCATTGAAAGCAGCTTTCATTGATTTTTGAAATTGTCTAGTTGCAAACAAAATAAAAGGAAGAATAACAAAAACTGTTAAACTAAGTTTCCAGCTAAGAACAAGCATCACTATTACTACTATGAACATCTGTAATAAATCAGCAGCAATCATGAAAAGACCCTGGCTAAAAATACTTGCTATAGTCTCCATGTCATTAACTGCTCTTGTAACTAACCTACCTACAGAAGAATTATCAAAATATGACATTTTAAAATCAAGAATATGTCTAAAAAGCTTGACTCTTATGTCATAAACAACATTTTGTCCTAAAAGATTAGCATAATAGCTAAAAAGGAACATAAATAATACTGTCAAAATAAGATTAAATAACATCAAACAAATAACATAAATGAATTCATCATAATTTCCAATAGCTAAATAGTCATCGACAGCAATTTTTATTAAATATGGAGTAACCGTTGCAAAAATTGCAATTAAAATAGCAGCAATAGCTACAAAAATAAATGTTGCTTCATATTTAAGAACATATCCAAGTAATCTCTTAAAAAGTTTAAAATCAAATAGATTAGTAGTTTTTTTAGCCATCTAATAAGAAATTTTCTGGGTAAATAATTTCAGTTAAATATAAGCCATGTGCAGGTACTGAATAACCAGCTTCTTTTCTGTTTTTACTCATTATTACTTTATCCATATGATTTATTTCATTTTTACCCTCCCCTATTTCAATTAAAGTACCAATAATGGCTCTCACCATATTTCTTAAAAAACGATTAGCTGAAATTTCAAACAACCAGTAGTTTTCTTCAAATCTCCATTTAGCATTTGTTATATTACAATCAAATGTATGAACATCAGTGTTAGATTTAGAAAAACATTTAAAGTCCGAATAATTATAAAGTTTTAATGCTGCTAAATTCATTTTAGAAAAATCGATGTCCTTTATTAGAAAATAAGAGCTGTCTATTAAAAAAGGATTTTTTTTGGTATTTAATTTATACTGATAAGTTCTAGACAACGCATCAAATCTTGCATGAAAATCATCTGATACGTTGTATAAATTCCGAATTGAAATATCATTAGGTAAAAAAGAATTTAATTTATATACAAATCCTGTTTTATCTTCAATAATTTTTAAATGATCGAAGTGGGCACAAAAATAAGACGCATGAACACCTGCATCTGTTCTCCCAGCACCTACAATAGTTGTTTTTTTATTTAAAATGGCAGAAATACACTTTTCAATGGTTTCTTGGACTGAAATAGATTTAGGTTGTATTTGCCAACCATGATAATTAGCTCCATTAAATGATAATTCTAATAAATATCGCAAGAGAAATACTACTTTTGTTTAATTATCAAATATACCTTAATAAGAAAGTCAAAAAAACATTTAATTGAAAAAAATTCTATTATTATCAGATACACACAGCTATATCGACAATGCTATCTTGAAATATCTAAACCAATCTGATGAGGTTTGGCATGCTGGAGATATTGGTAAAATAGATGTTTTAGAAAAGTTAGAAAAGAAAGTTCTACTTAGATCTGTTTATGGTAATATTGATGATCATATGGTTCGTTCAGCCACAAAAGAAACAAACACTTTTATTTGTGAAAAGATAAAAGTTTCTATGATACATATTGGAGGAAAACCTCCATATTACAACAAGAAAACTAACGCTTTAATAAAAAAGGAAAATCCTAAAATATTGGTTTGTGGCCATTCTCATATTTTAAAAGTGGAATATGATAAGGCTAAGGATGTATTATATATGAATCCAGGAGCAGCTGGAAGACATGGGTTTCATAAAAAAAGAACCATGATAAGGTTTGAAATTAATGGAACAGAAATAGAAAAAATGGAAATAATTGAATTGGGTAATAGATCTAAATTATCTTAATCTATTTGACGATTTAATTATAGCTTGATCTTTATTAATAGCTTTATAAGATAAACCAATTAAAATAAAAGAAGCAATAAAGTAAATTAGACCTGGGTCTAGAAAAGAAACTGAAAAATCTCTTTCATCGAAAAGATTAAATAACCCAAATGTTAATAACAACCCAATTAATTTCAAAACAACTAACTGAATTTTTGAATATTGAAATAAGAATATATTTATTAAAATAACGACTGAAATAATTTCAGAAAAAAAATAATCAGTTATATATATCCTATAATACCCAAAATAAGAATCAGGTAAAGAACTTGTAGGATCACTATCAATTGAAATAATTAATATAAAATTAATTACTAGTAGTAAAAACATATAAACTGATTGAATTCTTTGAATCATATCAATAAAATTATAAGTTAAAATTATGATTTTATATTGATTTAATAAATAATTGTATATTTGCAGTGATTTTTATAATCGTTCCCGCGATTACATACAAGGAATTACATTTTTCTACATATCATAATTAACTTAAACAATATAAATGTTTGAAATATCCGCTTTAAAAGAAAAAAAAATCTCAGAACTTCAAGAAATAGCTACTGAATTAGGAATTAAAAAAAACAATACTTTAAAAAAAATTGATTTAGCATACAAGATAATAGATCATCAAGCTGCTAATCCTAAAGTTTCCAATGAAAAAGCTTCTTCTCCTATTGAAGCTAAACAAAAGGAAAAAAAATCTGAGACCAAACAAGTTAAAAATAAAGAAACTGATACTGTCTCTTCAAATAGAAACAATAATAATAAAGGAAATAACTTCGTAAGAAAAGAAAAAAATCATAACAAAGACAACCGAAATAGATATAAAGAACCAGATTTTGAGTTTGATGGAATTATTGAAAGCGAGGGTGTTCTTGATATAATGCAAGAAGGTTATGGTTTTTTAAGATCATCAGATTATAATTATTTGACATCACCTGATGATATCTATGTCTCACAATCTCAAGTTCGTTTATTTGGTCTTAAGACTGGGGATACGGTTTTAGGCCATGTTAGACCACCAAAAGAGGGAGAAAAATATTTTCCTTTAATAAAAGTTTCTAAAATAAATGGATTGAGTCCAAACGTAGTTAGAGATAGAGTCTCATTTGAACATTTAACTCCATTATTTCCTGATCAAAAATTTAATCTTGCTGATAAAAACAATACTATCTCTACAAGGGTTATGGATCTTTTTTCCCCTATTGGAAAAGGTCAAAGAGGAATGCTAGTTTCACAACCTAAGACTGGAAAAACTATGCTACTTAAGGATATTGCAAATGCGATAGCAGCTAATCATCCTGAAGTATATCAAATAATACTCCTAATTGATGAAAGGCCTGAAGAAGTGACTGATATGCAAAGAAATGTTAAAGGAGAAGTTGTAGCTTCTACTTTTGATGAACCAGCAGATAGGCATGTTAAGGTTGCAAATATTGTTTTAGAAAAAGCGAAAAGATTAGTTGAATGTGGTCATGATGTAGTTATTTTACTAGATTCCATCACTAGACTAGCAAGAGCATATAATACAGTTCAACCTGCATCTGGTAAAATATTAAGTGGAGGTGTAGATGCAAATGCTTTACACAAACCCAAAAGATTCTTTGGTGCAGCAAGAAATATTGAAGGAGGTGGTTCCTTATCAATAATAGCAACAGCTCTAACTGAAACAGGCTCAAAAATGGATGAAGTTATTTTTGAAGAATTTAAAGGTACTGGAAATATGGAACTTCAACTAGACAGGAGAATATCAAATAGAAGAATATTCCCAGCAATTGATCTTGTTTCTTCTGGTACAAGAAGAGATGATCTGCTATTAGATGAAAATACAATTCAACGAATGTGGATTATGAGAAAATATTTGGCAGATATGAATCCAGTGGAAGCGATGGAGTTTATTAATGATAAGATTAAAAAATCACTTAACAACGAGGAATTTCTTATCTCAATGAATTCTTAAAGATTATTCCTTTCTCTAATTCTTTAAAGTAGTAATGTGTTTTGAAAGTTTAGATTTAAGATTAGCTGATTTATTTGCATGAATAATATTATTCTTAACCAACTTATCAAGCATAGAAGCAACAGAAGGAAGAAGTTTAGAAGCTGCTTTCTTTGATTTTAAATCTTTTAGCTTTTTAATAGCATTTCTAGTAGCTTTATGCTGAAGCTTATTTCTAATTTTTACAGCATCATTTCTTCTAATTCTTTTTAACGCAGATTTATGATTTGCCATATTTTAAAATTCAATAAATTCTAATTAAAACTCCGCAAATATAGTTGTTTTTTTATTTGCTCTTTAATCTTTTTAACTTTATTTTACGTTATGCAAAAAGACTATGCTATTCAATTGGGAAGTTCTAATTTTTATAAGTATTTATATTTATTTCTATTAATATTTATTCAACCAAAAAAACAAAATCCCTGTAAATCAATGACTTACAAGGATTTTAGTAGCCCGTAGGGGAATCGAACCCCTCTTACCAGGATGAAAACCTGGCGTCCTAGCCGATAGACGAACGGGCCAAATTTCAAACGATTGCAAATGTAATTCAAAGGTCACAAACTTGCAACATAATAATGATCCTTTTGTTTAAGTTGAAATTAATATGTTATTGCGAATAAAACTCTCTGCTTAGATGGCTTTTTTGAATAAATACAATTACCTTTTTCTTTAACTCCTTCTATTGGAATACATCTAATTGTAGCTTTCGTTTCTTTTTTAATATTTTCCTCAGTCTCTATAGTACCATCCCAATGAGCAGAAACAAAACCTCCTTTATTTTTAATTAAATCTTTAAATTCCTTATATGTATTAGCATTTCTAGTATTAGAATTTTTAAAATTCTGTGCTTTTTCAAATAAATTATTTTGAATATCAGTAATTAAAAAATCAATCTTAGAAAAAACATCATCAAAATTTATTGTTTCTTTTTCCATTTTATCCCTTCTAAAAATCTCCAAACTAGAATTTTCTATATCTTTTGGCCCTACTACAATTCTAATTGGAACTCCTTTCATCTCATGTTCATTGAATTTGAAACCTGGTTTATATGTATCTCTTTTGTCAAATAAAAAACTTATTCCTTTAGATTTTAACTCATCAAATATTGGTTCAATGTAAGATTTCACATCATTAAACTCTTCTTTTGATTTGTATATTGGAATGATTACAACTTGAATAGGTGCCAATTTAGGTGGAAGAACAAGTCCATTATCATCACTATGCGTCATGACTAACGCACCCATTAACCTTGTAGAAACTCCCCAAGAGGTTGCCCATACATAATCCAAATCACCATTCTTACTAGCAAATTTCACATCAAAAGCTTTAGCAAAATTTTGACCTAAAAAGTGAGATGTTCCTGCCTGAAGTGATTTTCCATCCTGCATTAATGCTTCTATACAATAAGTTTCTTCAGCACCTGCAAATTTTTCACTATCAGATTTTAATCCTTTAATAACCGGAATTGCCATATGATTCTCAGCAAACTCAGCATAAATATCATTAATTAATATTGCTTCATCAATTGCTTCTTTTTTAGTTTCATGAGCTGTATGACCCTCTTGCCATAGAAACTCAGCAGTTCTTAAAAAAAGACGAGTTCTCATTTCCCATCTAACCACATTGGCCCATTGATTAATTAAAATAGGTAGGTCTCTATAAGATTGAATCCATTTTTTATAAGTACTCCATATTATAGCTTCACTAGTAGGACGAACAATTAATTCTTCTTCCAACTTAGCTTTTTCATCCACTATTAACTTTCCTGGGTTTTTAATATCATTTTTCAATCTATAGTGAGTCACTATTGCACATTCTTTAGCAAATCCTTCAGCATTTTTTTCTTCAGCCTCAAATAAACTTTTTGGGACAAATAAAGGGAAATAGGCATTCTGGTGACCAGTATCCTTAAACATTTGATCTAACTGATTTTGCATTTTTTCCCAAATAGCATATCCATATGGCTTAATAACCATACATCCTCTAACAGAAGAGTTTTCAGCAAGATCAGCTTTTACAACTAATTCATTGTACCACTTTGAATAATCTTCTTCTCTTTTAGTTAGTTTTTTACCCATAAATTGTTTTTGGCATAATAATTGTTTAATTATGTGTAGATGCTAAAATAACTATTTTAATTTTTTTAACAACAAAATAATATCATGATAAATTTATATTATAAAATTTTTCAAAAAATAAAGTTTTTTTCATTTTTTTTGTTTTCCATGACTTTTTTAAGTTGTGGATCTTTTAGCACAAGTGGATATTTAGCTAGTGATGGAATTTATGGTACTAAAAATCAAGTAAAAACTAATCAAAACGGAATTTATTATAAAAATTATTTTGATCAAAAAGCTCAAGAATATGGTTTAAACAATCAGGTTAATGATAGCATTATTACAGATGTAAACTCATATTCAAATACAACAAATAGTTCAAATATAGCTTACACAAATAGTTATGGATCTTGGGGTGACAACCCTACATCAATTAATTTCATATATAGAGATAGTCCTTTTTACGGTCCATATTGGGGAAATTATTATCAACCATATTATATGCATTCATGGTATAATTATTTCTATTCCCCTTTTTACAGTCCTTTTTATTCATGGCATTATTATCCTTATGAGATATATGGTAGATATAATTATTGGAATTTCATGTTTAGACCGTGGGGCTACGGTGGTTATATGGGATACGGCGGATATTATGATCCTTATTTTAATAGATACAATGAAAATAACATTGCATTTATGAATGGAAGAAGAGGTTCTAATTCTAATAATTCTTCATCTTCAACTGGAAGTTCCAATTCATCATCTTATTCTAGCGTTATTGGTTCAAGATCTATTTCAAATTATAATGTTGGTAGAAATGATACAGATGACAATTATTCTCAAGATGAAGTAAATAAAACTAGGAACATTAATAGAATGTATTATGTATTAAAAAATTCAAGATCTGTTAGAGATTATCTAATTCCTAGAGATGGTGATGAATTAGGAGGAAGTAATGGTGGTGGTAATGGTAAAAAAGGTAATGATTCTAGACCTTACACAGGATCATCAAGTGGTAAACCATCTAATTTTCAACTAAGTAAATATGGTAACTCATCTTCTAGGTCATATGATGTTTCCCGATCCAGTTCAGGCTCTTCTAGGTCATATGATGTTTCCCGATCCAGTTCAGGCTCTTCAAGCTCCAGTAGATCTTCATACTCTTCTTCTTCAAGTGGCAGGTCATCAGGAAGTGGAAGACGTGCTCCATCATCCAGCAGTGGAGGAAGCTCAAGAGGTCCTAGATAAAAAAATAAAATGTTACAAAAGTCTGTACTATTTCTATTTATTTTTTTCTCATTATCTATAAATTCTCAAAATTTACAAGAGATTTTAAATATTTCATTAGATAAACCTAATGGAACAGCTAGATTTGAATCCATGGGAGGAGCGTTTGGTGCATTAGGAGGTGACCTTTCAGCTATTAATGTAAATCCTGCAGGTAGTTCTGTTTTTAACGATAATGAATACGGTTTAACTCTAGGTACAGAAAGAAAATCAAATAAATCACTATTTTTTAATAATTCAAAAAAAATAAATAACAATAAGTTTTCTGTTAATCAAGGAGGTGGTGTTTGGTTATTAAAAAATTTTGGTGGAGGAAATATTAATAAGATCTCTTTTGGAATTAATGCTCAAACCAATAATTCATTTAATAATAGTTTTGAAGTTGTTGGAAGAAACAAATCTAATTCAATTGATAAGTTTTTTTTAAATAATTCTTTAGGTTTTAATTCATCTGATTTAAGTGTTGGTAATAATGAAACTATAGCAGGTGTTTATAAATATTTAGGTGAGAATTTTGGGTATTCTGCCCAACAAGCTTTTTTAGCTTATCAAGCTTATTTAATAAGTTATGATAAAGATTCAAATAGTTTTTACTCATTAGCAAACTATAGTGAAGGAGTAGATCAACAATATATTAGTGAAAGTAAAGGAGTTAACACAAAATACAATATAAATTTTGCCGTCCAGTTTAAAGAAAATTATTATTTTGGATTAAATATAAATACTCATGAAATTTATATCAATAATTTTATAAGGCATCAAGAAAGTAATTTTGCTACAAACTCAGCAATTACTGGTATTACATTTGAAAATAATTTAGTCACACAAGGAGAGGGTATCTCTATTCAATTAGGGGGAATTGCAAAAATTAATTCTTTTAGATTAGGACTTTCATATCAATCACCTACTTGGTATAATTTATGGGATGAAACTTATCAATATTTAGAAACCAAATCAATAGATAAGGATGGCGTTAATTACCAGGATAAAATAGATCCCAGAGTTATTAATTCTTATCCAAAGTACAAATTAACTACTCCTTCATCAATAACAACTAGCGCTGCATTTATCTTTGGAAAATTAGGATTATTAAGCCTAGATATTATTAGTAGAGATTATTCTAAAATTAAAGCAAAACCTAATAGAGATTTTTTAAATACAAATAGAAAAATTGAGAACCAGCTTACAAACACCATTGATATTAGACTGGGTACAGAAATTAGAATAGAAAAATTTAGTTTAAGAGCTGGTTATGGAAAAATAGGGAGTCCATATTCAGGTTCTATTGGTGTTAATAATCACTCAAAAATTATAGATGATTCCAAATTATATTCTTTTGGAATGGGTTATGATTTTGGGGAGACATTAATTAATTTTTCATACAAAATACTAGAATCTAATAAACATCACCAATTGTTTGATTCTGGCTTAACAGATTTTGCTAAAATTAATTCTAATAATTCAGCATCTACACTATCTATTGTATTTAAGTTTTAATAGTTTTTTAAATATTTCTAATAAATAAAATCTATTATTATATTAAGTATTCTTTAATTATCTTTGTTATAAGAAATTTTTAGCATGAAATACGAAAAGTTTTTTGAAGATCAATTAGATTTAATGGGTGATGATCATATAGGTTCATCATCAGAAACTCCAATTAGAGATAATGCATTTGATATTTCAGATGATGAAAAAATCTCACTAATAGAAAAAGATATCTACAATATACTCGAGACACTAGGAATGGATTTGAATGATGACAGTTTAAAAGGGACACCTAAAAGAGTTGCTAAAATGTTTGTAAAGGAACTCTTTGGTGGATTAAATCCTAATAAACTTCCTAAATCATCAACCTTTGAAAATAAATATGATTATAAAGAAATGTTAGTTGAAAAAAACATTACAGTTTATTCAACATGTGAACATCATTTGATGCCAATTGTTGGTAAAGCTTATGTAGCATATTTTTCAAGTGGTACTGTCATTGGTCTTTCAAAAATGAATAGAATAGTAGAGTATTTTTCTAAAAGACCTCAAGTACAAGAGAGGTTAACTATCCAAATAGTAAGAGCTTTGCAAGAAGCCCTTAAAACGCAGGATGTTGCTTGTGTTATTGATGCAAAACATCTTTGTGTTAATTCTAGAGGCATAAAAGATATTGATTGTAGCACAGTAACTGCAGAATTTGGTGGTAAATTTAAAAATCAAAGTGTGAAAAGAGAATTTTTAGATTATATTAGTAACGAAAGTTCACTTTAACTCACAATGAAATCTGATTTTTATAAAGATTTAAAAATATACAATTCACTTTCAGGAAAAAAAGAAATTTTTGTACCCATAAATAAAAAAAATGTTGGCATTTATGTTTGTGGACCAACAGTATATAATAATGCTCATTTAGGCAATTGTAGAACCTTTATATCATTTGATATAATTCATAGATATATTTCCCACTTAGGATATAAAGTTAGATATGTAAGAAACTTGACAGATGTAGGACATTTAGAAAATGATGATGATGGTGAAGATAAAATTTCTAAAAAGGCAAGAATTGAAAAATTAGAGCCAATGGAAATAGTCCAAAAATATACATTAGATTTTCATACAATTATGGAGAAATTCAATACAATTCCTCCAAATATAGAACCAACAGCTACTGGTCATATTTTAGAACAAATTGATAGCATTAATAAAATAATTGAATCAGGTTATGCTTACAAAAAAAACGGATCTATATACTTTGATGTTATAAAGTTTAATAAAATAAATAAGTATGGTAAATTAAGTGGAAGAAAAATTGAAGACATGATGAATAGTTCTAGAGATTTAGATGGAACTTCTGATAAAAAAAATCCACAAGATTTTGCTTTATGGAAAAAAGCTGAAAAAAATCATATAATGTACTGGAATTCACCCTGGGGAAAAGGGTTTCCAGGGTGGCATCTAGAATGTACTTCTATGAGCAAAAAATATCTTGGAGATTTTTTTGATATTCATGGAGGTGGTATGGATTTAAAATTTCCTCATCATGATTGTGAAATAGCACAATCTGAGGCAATTGACAATCAAAGTCCAGCTAAGTTTTGGATGCATACAAACATGTTGACATTAAATGGTAAAAAAATGTCTAAATCAATTGATAATTTCATTTTGCCTAATGAAATATTTACGGGTAAGAATAATATTTTAAGTAAAGATTTTTCTCCAAATATTGTTAAATTTTTCATGTATCAAGCTCATTATAGAAATGTATTAGATTTGAGCAATGATGCATTAATTGCTTCTGAGAAAGGATTAAACAAGTTAATTGACGGATTTAATTTAATTCCAAATTTGAATAGTAATCATAACAAGTCCGATTTTGATGTTGATAATTGGATATCTAATTGTTATTCTAGAATGAATGATGATTTCAATACACCAATGCTAATTGCCGAAATGTTTGAATGTGTAAAGTTTATTAACAACGTTAATATTGGTTCTAAGAATCTAAATAAAAAAGATAAAGAAAAAATCAAAAACACATTTGAAATATTTCTTTTTGAAATATTAGGATTAATAAATGAAAACAATTCAAATTCTGGAAAATCTTCTGATTTAATTGAACTATTAATTAAAATAAGAAATCAGGCTAGAACAAACAAAAATTTTGAATTGTCAGATCAAATTAGAGATGATTTATTAAAACTTGGAATACAATTAAATGATGAAAAAAATGAGTCATCATACAAATTGATTTAATAATGAAGATTATTGTATATCCGTTTATTTTATTCATAAAATTTTATCAAATAACAATTTCCCCTCTATTGCCATCAACCTGTAGATTTTCTCCTACATGTTCAGAATACAGTAAATTATGTTTACTAAAACATGGATTAATTAAGGGCTTATTCCTTTCATTTAAAAGAATTATTAGGTGTCATCCATGGGGTGGAAAAGGTTTAGATCCAGTCCCTTAATTTTATATATATTTATTCAAAATATTCTTATGACATTTCTAAAGATTAACTGGGCTCCAAACGAAATTTTCTTAAAACTAGGCCCTCTTTCTATTCATTGGTATAGTGTAATGTTTATAATTGCTTTTACCCTAGGTTACTATATTGTAAAAAAAATATATATAAATGATAATAAATCTATAGAATTAGTAGAACCATTGTTTATATACACAGTCTTAGGAACATTAATTGGAGCAAGACTTGGAGAAGTTTTTTTCTACAATTGGGAATATTTTCAAAATAATTTAATTGAAATCCTACTTCCAATAAAAAAAGACCCTAACAGCTCTCTTTTATTTGGAATTATTGATGGATTTAAATTTGTTGGATATAGAGGTTTAGCAAGTCATGGAGCTACTATAGGCATTATCACATCAATGTTTATATACAAATACAAGTTTAAATATGATTCTGTTTTATGGATTTTTGATAGAATAGTTGTTCCAATTTCAATTGGTGGAATGTTTGTAAGAATTGGTAATTTCTTTAATTCTGAAATTGTTGGTAATTATACAGGAAATAATTTTGGTATTATTTTTTCTAATAGAGGGGATATATATCCTAGACATCCAGCCCAACTATATGAAGCATTTGGTTATTTCCTTCTTTTTATTTTACTATGGCATTTATATTGGAGGACAGATTATAAAAATCAAAAAGGATTTCTTTTTGGTCTCTTTTTAATTTGCTTATTTTCTATTAGAGTATTAGTTGAATTTGTAAAAGAAAGTCAAGGAGGTTTTGAAGATGCCTTAGGTATATTATCTACTGGTCAATGGCTAAGTATTCCTTTTATAATAATTGGTGTTTTCTTAATGATAAGAAGTAAAAAAAGTGCTTAGATTACTTTTTTATGCTTTTTCTTAAAGTATCAAACATTACTGGTGTAGCAATAAAAACGGATGAATACGTTCCTATCATAACTCCAATAATTAAAGCAAACATAAATCCTTGAATTGATTCACCACCAAAAATAAATATTGCTAAAAGCACAACTAGAGTTGTGAACGACGTATTTAAAGTTCTGCTTAGAGTTGAGTTTAAAGCACCATTTATTATTCTAGTAAATTCCCATGATTTATTAATCAATCTAAATTCTCTAATTCTATCAAATACAACTACTGTATCATTTAATGAATATCCTATAACTGTTAGAATAGCAGCAATAAATGCTTGGTTAATTTCCATATTAAATGGCATCCAAGTATATGCTATAGAAAAGAATCCCAAAACTACAAGAACATCATGAAAAACCGCTGCAACAGCACCAAGAGAATACTGCCAATCTCTAAATCGAATTAAAATATAAAGAAATACTACAATCAATGAACCGAAAATTGCCAGAAAAGAATTTTTCTTTATATCATCTGCAATAGTTGGTCCTACTTTTATTGAAGACATTATCCCAACTTGTTTATCATCAGCTCCATTAACAAAATCATCATAAATTAAATTTTGTGGAAGATGTTTTTTTAATGAAGAAAACATGATTTGCTGAATTTCTGAATCCACTTCAGACCCTTCAACATCAACTTTATAATTTGTAGTTATTTTTAATTGATTATCTGATCCATAAGTTTTAGCTTCAGCACTTCCTAAAACTGCAATTAAATCAGATTGTATTTCACTTTGATTAACATTACCTTCAAATCTAACTGTATAAGATCGCCCACCTACAAAGTCAACTCCTTGATTTAAACCATTAGTAAAAAGTGAAAAAATTCCAATGGTTAATAAGGATAATGAAAACATATATGCAACTTTTCTTTTTTGTAAAAAAGTAATACTTAAATTCTTAAATAAATTTTTGGTATATTTTGTAGAAAAGTCCAAAGTTTTAGATTTACTAAGTCTAGCATCTACTAACATTCTAGTAATAAAAATTGCCGTAAATAAAGAAGTAGCAATACCAATTAAAAGAGTTGTAGCAAAACCTTTGATTGGACCTGATCCAAACACAAATAATATTAAGGCTGTTAATCCAGTTGTTATGTTAGCATCTAGAATGGATGATAGTGCATTACTAAAACCATCTCCTACAGCTTGCTTTTGACCCTTTCCTTTTGTCAACTCTTCTCTTATTCTTTCAAAAATTAGAACATTTGCATCTACTGACATACCTATTGTAAGTACTATACCTGCAATTCCTGGTAGTGTAAGAACAGCACCTAAACCAGCTAAAATTCCAAATATTAATACAATATTTAAAACCAAAGCAATATCAGCATAAATTCCAGCTCTTCCATAATAAAAAGTCATCCATAAAAGAACTAATAAAAGTGCAATAGCAAATGAATTTACCCCTCTTTCAATTGATTCTTGACCTAAAGATGGTCCAACAATTTCAGATTGAATTATTTCAGCAGATGCTGGAAGTTTTCCCGCTCTTAAAACATTTGCTAAGTCAATAGCTTCATTTAAAGTGAATTGACCTGATATCTCAGATCTACCACCTGAAATAGCACCTTTAGAAACTCCTGGTGCAGAATATACTATATTATCTAATACTATTGCAATATTGCTTTTATCTTTGTAAGCATTACCTGTCATTTCTTCCCATTTTCTAGCCCCTTTTCCATTCATTTGCATAGAAACTGCAGGGGATCCTATTTGATCATAACTTTGGCTAGCGTCTACTACAACACTTCCACTTAATGGTGGTTGATCATCTCTATTAGATTGGATTGCATATAGATCTACAACTTTTGAATTAGTATCAGGCTTTCCAAATAAAAACTTAGTAAATCTTTTTTCAGGTGGCAAAAGTTTTCTGATTTCAGGCATAGAAAGATATTCTTCAATCTTTTTTTGATCTTTTGATAGGAATTGAGCAATTACTGGGCCTCCTTGATAACCTGTTCCAACTATATAATCAAATAATGGATTTTTGATGGATGTATTTATAGAATCATTTGCTTCAACATCTGCCAATAAATCATCAATTTTCGAAGTTTCAGTTTCTATAACTTCTTTATCTTTTTCTTGTGAAATTTTTTTTAATACTTCGTTAGCTTGAGATAAAAAATTTAAAAATGAATCATTTTTTTCAGTAACCCAAAATTCTAATTGGGCTGTACTTTGTAATAATTTTTTTACCCTAGCTACATCTCTAGCTCCTGGAAGTTCAACTAATATTCTACCAGAATTACCAAGCCTTTGAATATTGGGTTGAGTAACTCCAAATTTATCGATTCTTTTTCTTAATACTTCAAATGCAGAAACAATTGATTCATCAATTTTTTGCTTAATAATTGGTTTAACTTCATCATCAGACATTTCAAAATTAATCTCATCACTGAGTGATCTATTTGCAAAAATATCAGGAGAAGCTAGAGTTGTATCTCCTTTTATTTCATCAAAAGAAGTAAAAAAAGATTCTAGATAAGTTTGATCGGACTCTTTTTGTAATTCATCAGCATTATTCAATGCATTATTAAAAACTACATCTTTAGAGTTTTCAGCTAATCCTTTTAAAATATCTTTTACTGAAACTTGTAAAATAACATTTATACCTCCTTTTAAATCTAGTCCTTTATTAAGTTCCTTTGATTTAGCACCTTTATATGTTGTAAAGCCAAGTATTTTTTCATCTCCAATAGAGTCTAAATAATTAACATATTTCTCCTGTCTTTTATCTGAGAAATTCATTTCATTTTCAGAAACTGAGTTAATTGAATACTCTAAAGCATTATCCTCAACAGCAGAGCTTATAAAAGT
>CESL01147897.1_pt1 | contig 23093 bp, 26 predicted proteins | sample 531221 | NCBI WGS metagenome assembly CESL01 (sample SAMEA2622197, study PRJEB7988) | marine metagenome | biome: marine biome (ENVO:00000447); feature: mesopelagic zone (ENVO:00000213) & marine oxygen minimum zone (ENVO:01000065); material: "saline water (ENVO:00002010), including plankton...
TGTTGATCTTTTAGCTGTTGATCTTTTGGCTGTTGATCTTTTGGCTGCCTTTTTTTTAGATGTCGATGTACGTTTCTTTGCAGTTGCCATAGCAAGAAGTAGAAAACTCGGGTTTATTTAGATTGTGCTCGATTTGCGCTCAAAATAATGATCTGTTTTATAAAGAATATTGGATATAGTGTGTTAATGGACGATTTTGAAAAAGAATACCCGGGATTTGACTGGAAAAATACTCCAGCATACAAACATCCTGGAGGAAAAAATTGTCCTTGTCCAAAACACGAATACATTAGAGAGCAGATTAACTTTACAAAACAAGTAAACCAGAAAGGCACTGAAGCAAGCAAAGTTACACTGAAATTTTGTCCTGAGCATTACAAGGTTTACATGGATGAGGTAATTCCTGCAATGCCATTAAAATATAAAATATTAACAAAGATCGCATTAAAAATTGGCGCTATACAAATCCAACATCTTACTCATATGCAATCTGACATGTGTTTTTATTGTAAATTTGGATCTGGTGGTCATGGAAAGAAAAGTGAGTTGCCACCAATGCCATGATTACATTGGATCAATCAAAACTTTAGGTCTATTAGGTGTGTCATGATGACACTTCTTTTCACAGATAGGACATTGTTTTCTATCTAGAAAAATACATTGACAGATGTGAGATTCCAAGTAACTTTCAGCGGATTTGGTCTTTTCTCCAGTTCCATTACAGAATGGACATGTAGAATTCAGTAATTCAATAGTTCCTACTCCCTTACAAACCACACAAAAATCTTCTTCAGTCATCGTAGTTTTACGTCCAAAACCAATTTTAACTCTTACTATATGTAAATTTTTTAACAACCGAGTTAAGCTTATACTTTCACAGAAATGAACTGATTCATGCCAATCGACAATATACGTACATTAATTGAGATTTTAGAAAAAGCAAATGAATTAAGACGTGTAAAAACAGAGGTTAGTTCCGATTTAGAGATTGCAGAGATTCTTAGACGGACAATGTATCAAAATGGTCCTGCGTTATTGTTTGAAAATGTAAAGGGCTATGATATGCCAATACTTGGTAATGCATTTGGATCAATGAAAAGATTAGAACTTGCATTAGAGACAAATGACTTTACAGAGATTGGAAAAAGAATTACAGATATAACAAAAATGGAAATTCCTAAAGGTGTTTTTAATAAAATAAAAAAATTACCAGAGCTTTCAAAGATGAGTGAATCATTTCCTAACTTGGAAAAAAGTGGACCGGTTACGGAAGTAATTGATGAAAACCCGGCATTCAGTAAAATCCCAATCTTAAAAACATGGAAAGGTGATGCAGGCAAATTCATTACATTTGGCTTGACTGCTACTAAGCATCCAGAGACAGGAGTTAGGAATCTTGGTGTGTATAGAATTCAAATCATCGATGATACCCATGCATTAATGCATTGGCAAAAGCATAAACGTGGTGCACAACATGAAATTATTTCAAAGAAAACCAACGATAGAATAGAGACTGCTATAATCATTGGTGGAGAGCCTGCCACAATCTTTTCAGCTGTTGCGCCAGTTCCAGAAGGATTAGACAAGTATCTTTTTGCTGGAATTACTAGAAAGAAGGGAATTAACACAGTGAGATGTAAGACTGTTGATATTGATGTTCCCTCAAATGCTGAAATTGTTTTGGAGGGCTATGTTGATTCATCAGATATCAGAGATGAAGGACCATTTGGTGATCACACTGGATATTATACACCAAAAGAACCATACCCAACTTTTACATTAACAGGAATAATGCAAAGAAAAAATCCAATATATCTTACAACAGTTGTTGGTAAACCAATTTTAGAAGATGCGTATATTGGAAAAGTGATTGAAAGATCATTTTTGCCATTAATTCAAATGTTTCATCCTGAAGTAGTTGACTTTGATATGCCAGGTGCTGGATGGTTCCAAGGTATGGCAATAATTTCCATCAAAAAAACATACCCAGGACAGGCAAAAAAAGTAATGATGGGTTTATGGGGTATGGGACAGCTCGCACTAACGAAAATGTTTGTAGTGGTAGATGATGATGTAAATGTGCATGATATGAATGATGTAATTTGGGCTATAACAACGAGAACAGATGCAGCAAGAGATGTCACAATTATTGATAGAACACCTACAGACACATTAGATCCAGCGTCACCATTGGTTAATTTAGGCTCAAAACTTGGAATCGATGCAACACAAAAAACTTTAGCAGAGGGCTTTGAACGAGAAATTCAAGAAAAAGTACAGGTTGATGATGAAACTAAGAACTTAGTTGACTCAAAATGGGATGAATACGGAATTTAATGCATAGAAACTGTCTGGTAAAAATTATCGCGTTCTTCAACTGAATATCCAATCTGTTTAATTGAATCAATAATTCTTTTGTCAGTAAGTTCTGTGGAGCGTGAACCAGTACATGATACAACTTCTTCGCCTATTAGGGTTCCACCAAAATCATCTGCACCATATTGTAAAGCAAGTTGTGCCATACCAATTCCATTTGTCAACCAAGATGATTGTATATGATTAATCAGTCCATCAAGAATTAATCTAGATATTGCAATCATCTTTAGAAGCTGTATTCCACCAGCCCCATGCGTGACTGTTCCATTTTGCTGCATTAACGTATTATTTGGCTCAAAGCTCCAAGGAATAAATGCAATGAAGCCATTTGATTGTTTTTGTAGTTCGACAATTTTTTCAAAATGCTCTACTATATCTTGATTTGATTCAACATGTCCATACATCATTGTTGCAGATGCCGGAAGACCTAATTCAAATGACTCCCTCATTATTCTGAGCCATTCATCACTGTTAATTTTTTTTGGACTAATAATTTCTTTAACAGAATCTGTTAGAATTTCAGCACCAGCGCCGGGAACTGATTGCAAGCCAGCATCTTTTAATCTAGATAAAATTTCTTTTGTACTTGTTTTTTCAACTTTTGCAATCATATCAATTTCAGAAGTTGATAATCCATGTACACCTACTTCAGGAAACTTTGAGCGTATCATCTTAAATGAGTCCTCATAGTATTCTATGCCAAGGTCTGGATTATGACCCCCTTGAATCAATACTTGGCGAATCTTGAACATATCCCATCCAGTTTTTACTCTTGCTTCGATTTGATCCAATGTTAGTGTATAAGATTCATCGTGGTTTGGTGGACGATAAAATGCACAAAATATACAATCGGTGACACACACATTTGTATAATTCAGAATTATGTTGTTAACAAAAGTGGCTTTTTTTCCAAATCTTTTCTCTGTTAGTTTACCTGCAACTAACCCCATTAGTTGTATATCATCTGATTCAAGTAATCTTAGATAGTCATCTTTGGTTGGTCTTAACCCATTTAGTGAATTTTCAAGAATATCACTAATTTCACTTGAGTGTAATTGTTGTGTAAGTTGGCTCAATTAATCACATACTATACAATGAATATTTAATCCTTAGAAAAAAATTAGCCATAAAAAATGTATTTTGGGAATTTTTAAGTATGGAATGCGAAGGAGATCACTTATGACATCAGGTATCGAAATTAGAATGAATCGTATTCTTCACAAGGGCAAAATGCTTTGTATACCAATGGATCATGGAATTTCCAATGGTCCGATTGAGGGATTAGAAGATCCACATTCAATGATTTACAAATGTGAGCATCATGGACTAACAAGTGTAATAATTAACAAAGGTATTATGAAAACACTTCCTAAACCAACTAAAATAGGATTACTAGTTCATTTTTCATCTAGTACATCATTATCAACTGCACCAAATAGAAAAATGTTAACTGGTTCTGTTAAAGAGGCAGTAAGACTTGGAGCAGATGGTGTTTCGTTACACATCAACATAGGTGGGAAGGAAGAACCGGAAATGTTAGAACAATTAGGAAATATTTCAGAGCAATGCCATGAATGGAATATGCCATTACTTGCAATGATGTATCCCAGAGGTGAAAATATTAAAGATCCACATGATCCAGAAGTTGTCGCACATGCTGCAAGAATTGGTGCAGAATGCGGTGCTGATATTGTTAAAACTGTTTATACAGGTGATGTTGATTCGTTTGCAAAAGTTGTATCAAGTATACCTGTACCTGTAGTAATTGCAGGTGGTCCTAAAGCAAACACTGACATGGACATTTTACAAATGACCGAAGATGCAATGACTGCAGGTGCCAAAGGCGTGACATTTGGAAGAAATATTTTTGCTCATAAAAAACCACACAAAATGGTAGAAGCATTAGCTGGAGTTATCTTCAAGAAACAAACAGCAAAGGAGGCAGCAGAGAAAATTGGTCAAGAATAAACAACTAATTATCCATCCTAAAGTTGGAAAAAATCAATTTACAAAATTTGTAAATCAACTAGAAGATGAGGGGGTGACAATGATTTATGCAGATCCAAAGTCTATTTTAAATAAAAAATCAAAGATTCAGACAATTTACACGTCCACTAATGCAAAATATGTTGTTCTCGATAAGGAAAAGGTATCAAAGATTAGAGGTAAAAAAATTGGGCGTAAATTCAAAGTTTTATCAAACAAAGATATCGATAATATCTTCGAATCTGCAAAAAAAGGATTAGATTTTGTAATAATAGAAGTAAAAGATTGGAAGATAATTCCCTTAGAAAACATAATAGCTAAATTACATAAGATCCATACAGAAATCTTTACTGTTGCAAGGAATGCCAAAGAAGTAAGAAAGATGTTTTCAATATTAGATGTAGGTGTAGACGGTGTTATTTTTCAAACTAGTTCACTTAGTGAAGTTAAAGAGACATTAGTAAATTTGGGTTCAAAAAGTTTTGAGCTAAAAACTGCTAAAGTATTGGATATCCAGGAAGTTGGTGATGGTGAAAGAGTTTGTGTTGATACAGCATCAATGTTACATAAAGGTGAGGGAATGCTTATTGGCAGTAGAGCAAATTTCATGTTCCTAGTACATAATGAATCAGTCGGATCTTCGTTTACGTCACCAAGACCATTTAGGGTAAACGCAGGTGCAGTTCATTGTTATACTATATCTCCTGATGGTACTACTAAGTATCTTTCAGAATTAGAAACTGGTAGTGAAGTACTAATTCTTAATTCAAAAGGGAAAGCACGTCGAGCAGTTATTGGCCGATGTAAAATAGAACGTAGACCAATGTTAATGATAAAAGCCAAGGTTGGAGATGAAATAGGTGGTATTATAGCCCAAGATGCAGAAACTATACGGTTCGTCAAATCAAATGGTAAATTGGTATCTGTCACACACTTAAAAAAAGGTGATTCAGTTTTAGCATTTGCAAAACCAGCTACTGGTAGACACTTTGGTATGGAAGTATCAGATGAGTATATTTTGGAAAAATAATGAAATACAAAACCTGTGTTGCTATTACAGAAAATAATCCAAAAAAACTTTCTATAATAGTCAAAAATGTATTAAAAAAATCTAAATTTGTAGAAATAAGGTTTGATTTTTTGAAACCAAAAGATATTCCCATATCTCTTGAATTAGTAAAAAAGCAATTAACTAGATGTGTTTGTACGTTACGACCTAAGAATGAAGGTGGCAAATTTGTAGGCTCCGAAAATGAACGAAAATCCATCTTAAAACTTATTGCAGAATATAATCCATTTTTAATGGATATTGAATTTAACACCTTACGAAAAGATAAAAAATTTCTAAAATATATGAAAGACTCTAAAACGAAAATTTTAGTCTCATGGCATGATTTCAGAAAGACACCAAATTTGCCAAGTTTGAATAAAAAATTGAAAAATATGAAAAAGTTCTCAAATCATATAAAAATCGTGACTATGGCAAAGACGGTTAATGATGCAACAAGAATAATGTCATTATACAATAATACTTCAGGCATCAAACTAATTGCATTTTCAATGGGTGAAGAAGGAAGATTTACAAGAATTCTTTGTCTTCATATGGGAAGCCAATTCACATATGTGTCATTAGGAAAACCAATCGCACCAGGTCAGTTTAGTTTAGATGAAATAAGAAAAATGAGTTGAATTATAATTGTTAAATTATAACAACAGGGGATATGTTATATCAATCCTTTTTAAAAAAATAATATGCTTAAAACATTTGCAGTTATAGGGGATCCAATAGATCACTCACTTTCACCAACTATTCATAATGCTGCATATAGATACCTGAATTTGGAATGCACGTATATTGGTTATAAAATAGGTAAAAATGAACTGGAATCAGGAATCCAATCTTTAAAATCAATTAAAATTTCTGGTTTCAATGTCACAATTCCTCACAAAATTGAAATCATGCAATTACTCGATGCTGTAGATGAAAACTGTAGACTGATAGGTGCTGCAAATACAATTGTAAATGACAATGGAAATCTAAAAGGCTACAATACCGATATGGACGGTTTTCTTGAGCCTATAAAAAATAGAGAGATACCAATAGAAAATTCAAATGTTTTACTGCTAGGTGCAGGTGGTGCATCACGAGCAATAATAGCTGGACTTGCAAAAGAACACGCAAAAAAAATTACAATAATTAATCGAACTAAACAAAAAGCTGAGGAATTAGCAAAATTTAGTAGAGAACTTGAAGTTGAATCAGACACAATATCAATTGATGAGGTTGAAAAACTGAATGAGTCGTATAAATTTGTTGTAAACGCATCTTCACTAGGATTAAAAAGTGAACCAAATATTATACCAACAAAATTAATTACTGATAAAACAGTAGTTTATGATATTGTCTACAAACCAGTTAATACTGAATTGATTAAGATTGCTAAAAAGAAAAATGCCAAAATTATTTATGGTTATGAAATGTTGTTGGGACAAGCAGCCAGATCGTTTGAAATTTGGTTGAAACAAAAAGCGCCGTATGATGCAATGAAAAAAGCAATAATTGGAGGATTTTAAATGGTGATTGTAGAGAGTACAGTTCACGGTGCAGTTTCAATTGTAAGTGCTATTGCAACAGGCAATGGTGCCACATTGGGTATAGATACATTTGTAAAAACTAGATTAGAATTAAGAGATGGTACAGGAATTTCTATAACTTCTGATAATAAAACAATTAGTTCTAGATTAATCAATAAAGTAATAGAAAATACTGTTCCAAAAAAACAATTAAAAAAAGTAAAACTGGAATTGGATTTCAAATCAAATATTCCAACTGGTTATGGTCTCAAGAGTTCAAGTGCGATTTCAACTGCAGTATCAATGGCTTGTGCAAAAGCATTTGAAAGAAAATTAACAGATAAAGAAATCTTAAAGATAGGAGTTGAATCATCAATACAAACCAAGGTCAGTGTAACAGGTGCATATGATGATGCGTGTGCGTGTTATTATGGAGGATTTAATGTGACTAATAATTATAAGAGAAATTTGATACTTCGGCGTCCAGCACCCAATAATTTGCAAGCCATAATTTTTCTTCCAAAATCACGAAAACGTGGAAATTTAAAAAAATTAAAAAAATTTAAGCCTGCCTTTGAGAAAGCCTGGGAATTAGCAAAAAATGGTGATTACTGGAATGCTTCAATACTTAACGGCATAGCAACATCGTCTATTTTAAATTCAGAGCCTGAATTAATTTTAAGATTAGTACAAAAAGGTGCACTTAGTGCAACAGTTTCAGGAAATGGTCCATCTATTGTTGCAATTACGAAAAAAGGTCGTAATTCACATATTAAGAAGCAATTTTCATCGTTAGAAGGAAACATAATAATTTCTAATATTAATAATAAAAAAGCTGAAGTGCATGAAGTGTAAAATTCAAAAATCAAATCTGAGTGGTGAACTGACCTGCCCTGCAAACAAGAGTTATACACATAGAGCAATATTTCTTTCAGCGTTATCTGATGGAAAAAGCATAATAAAAAAAATTCTTCGCTCAGATGATACGATTTCAACAATTAATGCCTGTAGGGCATTTGGTGTTCAAGTTAATGAATCAGATGACACAATTACAATTGAAAATTCAATTAACTCTAGAGTACAAGGTTCTATGATTAATGCTGAAAACTCAGGAACAACATTAAGAATAGCAGCTGCTATTGCAGCGTTGTCAGGTGGAAACACAGAATTAACTGGTGATGACAGTCTTAAAAAAAGACCCATGAGACCTTTTCTAAATTCTCTAGAAAAACTAGGTATAACTACAGAATCAAATGATGGTAAACCTCCAATTACAATTAAGGGAAAAATAAAAGGAGACTATGTCAACATAGATGGTGATGTTTCTAGTCAATTTATTTCTGCATTATTAATTATTGCACCCAGATTAGATAATGGATTAACAATTGAAATTGATGGAAATGTTGTTTCAAAACCTTACATTGATTTGACAATTACTACAATGAATAAATTTGGTGTCAATGTAAAAGTTATCGAGTCGTACAAAAAATACTCTATTGAACATCAAATTTACAAACCTACCACGTTTACAGTCCCATCTGATTTTTCAAATCTTGCTTTACTGTTAGCTGCAAATGTTCTCTTGGGTGATTCATTGAAAATTAAGATAAATCTTGGCGAATTACCACAAGGTGACGAAGAAATTGTGGATATTCTAGAAAAACTAGGCGTGAGTGTGATATTAGATGGTGATACTATAACAACTAAATCTCCAGAACTATTAGACGGTGGAAAATTTGATCTATCTGACACTCCAGATCTTTTACCGGCACTAGCTATTCTTGTCCTAAAATGTAAAAATCAGATTGAAGTTTACAATGTAAAACATGCTAGATACAAAGAAACTGATAGAATCGCAATAATATGTAATGAATTGAAGAAGGTTGGCGTGATAGTTTCTGAAAAAGATGATGGTATGATTTTGAAGAAAGGTGATTTGGTGAATGGTGTAGAACTAGATTCACATGCAGATCATAGATTATTCATGGCATTTGCAATTGTAGCAATGTTCATAGGTGATTGCTTAGTGACAGATCCTGATTCGGCTAGTATCTCATACCCAGATTTTATTTCCAATCTGCAAAATTGTGGTGCAAAAATATCATTGATATAGAACGATTATAAGCATCTAAGATGATCTTTTATTGTTGACTGGTAATACTATTGGTAGACGTTTAGTTTTAACTAGTATTGGAGAAAGCCATGGCAGGTGTGTTGGAACTGTTTTAGATGGATGTCCAGCAGGTCTTGATTTAACCGAAAAAGATATTCAGAAAATGCTGGACCTGAGAAAACCGGGACAGTCTCTTGTATCAACACAAAGAAAAGAAGATGACAAAGTAGAAATTATTTCTGGTACGTTTAGAGGTAGTACAACTGGTGCACCAATTACAATGATCATTTGGAATAAGGATCAAAAATCTGCAGATTATGAAAAATTAAGAACTGAGATGAGACCTGGGCATTCCGATTATCCGGCATATGTAAAATATAAAAAATTCAATGATCATAGAGGTGGTGGAAGATTTTCTGGAAGATTAACTGCAACTCATGTTATGGGTGGTGCAGTTGCAAGAAAATTGATTAAAGAACAATTAGGTATTGAGACGAATGCATACACATGTCAAATTGGAAAGGTGAAAATGGATAATTCTAATGTAAATAATTTGAAAGTGCTATCTAGGAAAGGGATTTACTCAAATGTTGTTAGATGCCCATCGAAAACTATTGCTAAAAAGATGGAAAAAAGTATTCTTGCTGCTAGAAAAAAAGGTGATTCACTAGGTGGTGTTATTGAATCAGTGTCTACAAATATTCCGCCTGGTTTGGGGGAACCAATTTTTGGTTCATTAGAGTCAGATATCAGTAGAGCAATGTTTTCTATTCCAGCAGTTAAAGGAGTAGAATTTGGTTCAGGTTTCGCAGGATCAGAGATGTTTGGATCCCAAAACAATGATCCGTATATAATTAGAAATGGAAAAATTTTAACAAAAACAAACAACTCTGGTGGAATATTAGGCGGTATTTCAAATGGGATGCCAATAGTTTTTCGCGTTGCGTTTAAACCAGCATCGTCAATTGCAAAATACCAAGATACTATTGATGTAAAAACAAAAAAGAAGATCAAATTACAAGTGACTGGAAGACATGATCCGTGCGTGGTCCCAAGGGCGCCACCTGTAGTTGACTCCTTAGTTTCATTAACGCTAGCCGATCATGCACTTCTAAGCGGACTCGTTAAACCAGTTTTGTAAAATTATGTCCGACATAGAAAAACTCCGTAAAGAGATGGAGGATATCACTGCTGATATGCTGAAATTATTGAAATCTAGAACTGACATTGCTAAAGAAATTGGGAATTTGAAAAATGAACAAGGTCTTGTTGTGACAGATGAATCAAGAGAAGATGAATTAAGAACAAAAATGATGAAAGTGTGTGATGGGATGGGATTTGACCATTCACTCGCAACAAGATTTCTAAATTTTTTACTAAACGAATCTGTTAAAGTTCAATCATCAGACTCACCAACACATCTTACAATTTTTCTAAAAGCAAAAGAATTAGAACGCCAAGGCAAAAAAATTATTCATTTAGAAGTTGGTGAACCAGACTTCAAACCTCCAGTGACTGTACAAAAGTCACTATCAAAAATCTATGATGGAGGATTTGGAAAATATGGTCCAGTTAAAGGCATTCCAGAGTTTCGTGATTCTATAGCAACATTTGCAAATAATCATTTTGACTGTAAAGTAAATTCCGAAAATGTAATGATTATTCCTGGTGCAAGATTCGGTGTCTTTCTAGCCTTTTCAACATTACTCAATTATGGTGACGAAGTAATTATAATTGAACCTGCCTGGTCTGCATATAGACAATGTGCAATCAATGCAGGTGTCAAAATCCGTTCAATTAAGACAAAACTTGAAGATCAATGGGAACCGTCGTTAGAAGATATCAATTCGTCCATTAATAATAATACAAAAATGATTGTCTTAAACTATCCAAATAATCCTACTGGCAAAATTTTATCAAAAGAATTATTGGATTCAATTTTTGAAATTGTAAAAAAGAATGATCTGTATATTTTAAGTGATGAAATCTATAGTAATTATTCTAATGAAAAATGGAAGAGTGTTCTCTCGTATGATTATGAAAAATCAATAATTACACAATCATTCTCTAAATCACATTCAATGACTGGATATAGGATTGGATATGTCATAAGTTCAAATAAAATTATTGAGAAAATGGCAACGCTACAATCGTTATGCCTAACAAATGTTCCAGAGCCTATCCAATATGTAGCAATGAAATCAATTAATGATGATGTTAGTGAAAATGTAAAAATTATAGGTCAAAGATTAAGTGTTTTATCCCGATTAGCCAAAGATATGGAACTAGAGTTTCAAATTCCAGATGGGGCAATGTACATTTTTGCACGAACAAAAAATGAAATTAATACATCAGAATTAGCTGAAAAGCTACTTGACTATGGTTTGGCAATAGCCCCAGGTAATGCATTTGGTGATTACAAACATTTTTTTAGAATTTCAGCATGTGTTGGAGAAGAAAAAATTATTCAAGGCATGGACATATTAAAAGCAAGAACCAATGAGGGATGATGACCAAAACTATTGCGATTATTGGTGCCGGGGGTCAAATGGGTAAATGGCTTGCAAGTTACTTTGTAAAAAAAGGATTTGATGTAACTGGTTTTGATATAGAGAATCCAATTCCAACAAATATCAAACAAGCTGGATCATTGATTAGTGCAATCCTGAACAAGGAATATGTATTATTGTCAACCCCAACAAAAAAGACTCCAGAGATTATTCGGTTAATTGCAAAGGAAATGAAACGTGAATCATACCTAATTGATATTACATCCCAAAAATCAAAAACAGCTACTGCATTAGGAAAGATACCTCCAAAAGTTTGTCCAATCTGTATTCATCCCATGTTTGGACCTGGTGCAAATGGAGTAAAAAACCAAAATATTATATCAATTCCAATTAAAGATGGAAAAAAGGAATTAACAATAGCAAAAAATCTATTTCCTGAGGCTAGCTTTGTGACCATAGATTCAAACGAACATGATAAAAAAATTGCAATTATTTTAGGACTTACACATCTGATTAATATAGCATTTGCAAATATCCTAGCAAAAGATGATAAAATTTTGCTCACTGAAAAAATGGCTGGAACCACATTCAAAGCTCAAAAAATTATTGCAGAAAGCATACTAACCGAATCACCTGAATTAATTGAAACTATAATTTCAAATCCCGACATTAGGAAAGTTGCAGAAGAGTTTTGGAAAGACATAGGTCGTCTATTAACTTCAGCCCAAGAAGGAAACGGTCATGAGATTGTCGAATACATTAATGCTAATAAAGAAAAACTTTCCGAAAATATAGATTTAGGGAAATCATATAAGAAATTAACCAAGATGGTTAATACAATGAAAAATTAATGAGAAAAACTAGAATCGTAACATCATTTCTTAAGCATAATAACAAAATCCTAATTCTCAAACGCAGTCAAAAAGTTAAATCTATGAAAGGATTGTGGGCTGGAATTAGCGGGATTATTGAAAACAATGAACTTCCAATTAACCGAGCAAGAATAGAGATTTTTGAAGAAGTTGGGATCAAGCAAGAATACATCACATTAATCAAATCTAGTGATGAAATAACTGTGGAGTCGCCCCAATATGCAAATCATCAATGGATAATTTTTTCATTTTTTTTTAAAACAGACACAAATGACATTAAACTGAATTGGGAAAATTCAGAGTTTAGGTGGATTAACATTCAAGAGTTAAAAGAATTCAATACTGTCCCAAGCCTAGAAAAATTACTATTCAGTTTGTTGTAATTCAGTACTTTTTTCATATTTTCGTTGTTGTGGAAGCATTAGATAGACACATGCACCACCACACATTGTACACGGTACATTATTTCCTGGATGTTGACCAGTTCTTCCATGAATTTTTGCTGCCTTTTCAGGATCAATTGAGAGTGCTAATTGTTTTTCCCAGTCTAATGTCCTTCTAGCCTCAGTCATTTTCATATCCCATTTTATAGCTTTTTCTCTGAGTTTGACTAAATCTCCAGCGTGTGCGGCAATCCTGTATGCAATTAACCCATCTTTTACTTCATCAGCATTTGGTAATGCAAGATGTTCCGATGGTGTAAGATAACAAAGTAAATCAACTCCTTCACTAGCAGATACTGCTGCACCAATTGCACTAGCAATATGATCATGACCAGATGCAACATCAGTCACTAATGGACCTAGAACATAATATGGGACATCCCCAATCAATGATTTGGCAAGCCTAACATTGGCTGCAACTTCATTAAGTGGAACATGACCTGGTCCTTCAACCATAACTTGGACATCTTTCTCATTTGCTCGTTTTGCTAATCTTGAGATGTTAATCATTTCCTGAACCTGAAGTTCATCATGTGAATCTAAAATAGACCCAGGTCGTAGGGCGTCACCTAAACTAAATGTCACATCATATTTTTGTGCTAATTCAATCATATAATCATAATGAGTAATGTATGGATTCTCCTTATCATATTTTAACATCCATGCGGCAGTAATAGTTCCGCCTTTACTAACAACACCTGCATATCTTTCAACTTTTAAAATCCGCTTTGCAATTTCTTTTGTTATTCCAGAATGAATTGTGGTATAATCAACACCGTCTTTTATATTATTTTCAAATGCGTTAAGATAGTCATCTTCCGTGATATCTAATGGGTTTTTGTGCTTTTCAACACCGAAATTATATGCTTCGTATATAGGAACTGTACCAAATGTTATAGGTGCTGCCTCCAACAAGGATCTTCTTATACTACCCACATCCCCTCCATCACTGAGATCCATTATTGTGTCAGCGTGATATTTTACAGCAACTTTGGCTTTTTCAATCTCTTCATCTACATTGACATTTAATGTTGAACTTCCAATATTGACGTTAACCTTAGTTTTCATACCTTTTCCAATACCAACATTATGAATTTTCTGTGGTCGTACGTTATTGCTTGGTATAATAATAGAGCCACTTGCAATTTTTGGCACAAGCCAATCAAGTGTTACTTGTTCGTCTTTTGCAACTTGTTTCATCTCATCAGTTGCTACACCACGTCGAGCTGAGGTCATCAGTGTTGTCATAATGGTTATAGTGCTTCTGGTAAATTTAAACAGTCGTTTGAAATCCGATCATTATGAATATTCTAACTGTTGGAGGTTCAGACCCATCTTCAGGTGCAGGGATTCAAAGTGATATTAGGACCTTTTCATATTTTGGTGTATATGGATTCACTGTCATAACTGCAATCACTAGTCAAAATACAAGACATGTTTCAAATATTGAACCTGTTTCTGCAAAAAATTTGAGATTACAATTAGACTCGGTTTTATCAGATTTTCATATAGATGCAATCAAAATTGGAATGGTCTATAATTCTGACATCATTAAAGTAATTTATTCAAAATTAAAAAATTGTCATGTTCCGATAGTAGTGGACCCTATCATAAAATCAACCACTGGTACTGTACTTCTCAAAAAAAATGCTTTAGACTATTACAAAAAAATGATAGTTCCATTGGCTAATGTGATAACTCCAAACAAATATGAAGCAAAAATCTTGTCGGGAATAACAAATGTACAAAAATCTGCAAAAAAAATTCAAACTCTTGGTGCAGAATCTGTTATTATCACAGGTGCATCAATATCAAAAGGTATGATTTCTGATTTCATTCTAGAAAAAAACACGGAGTATCAGATATCAGGTAAAATGATTCCAATTAGAAACCATGGAAGCGGATGTAACTATTCAGCATCAATAGCTGTGTCACTTGCAAGACAAACTCCATTAAGATATGCTGTAAGAACTGCAAAAAAATATACTTACAATTCTATTAAAAATTCAAAAAATATTGGAAAAGGTGTTAGAATAACTCATCAACAAGATTCAGTTGAAAAAATGGAATTATTAGACTCAATAAATGATTTTAAACAAATCAAGAATGTGTATAAGATAATTCCTGAATGCCAAACGAATTTTGTTCTTGCGAAAAAAAGACCAAAAACAATAAGAGATGTTTTAGGAGTATCTGGTAGATTAGTAAAATCAGGTAAAGAAATTATGACAGCTGGTGAGATCATTTATGGTGGCTCACATCATGTTGGAACTGCAGTGATTGAGGTTAACAAAAAATTTCCAAACATCCGTTCCGGTCTTAATATTAAATTTGATCCTAAGATTATTTCAAAAGCGAAAAGTTGTGGTTTAGAAGTTTTAAGTTATGATAGAAAAAAGGAACCTAAGAAATCAAAACTGAAAGAGGGATCATCTATAAAATGGGGGATAAATTATACACTCAAAACAAAATCACCTGATGTCATATATCACAAAGGAGATGTGGGAAAGGAGCCAATGATTCTAGTTTTTGGTGATACACCAAATGATGTAATCAAAAAAATTTCTAAGATGACATAGGTCACTAAAAATTGTGTAATTCAACATAAATACAACTCAAAACTGAATACAGATTCATGAAGGCAGTTATTTTAGCAGGTGGTCTTGGAACTAGGTTACAGCCATATACAAATTCACTTCCTAAACCCATGCTGCCATTAGGTGAAAAACCAATTTTGGAACATTTGATAGAATGGGTAAAAAAAAATGGTGTAAAAGAAATTGTTCTTTGTGTGAGCCATTTACGAAAAAAAATTGAAGACTATTTTGGTGATGGTGAAAAATTTGGTATAAAAATTGAATATGCTGTTTCAAACAAACCACTTGCAACTGCTGGTCAGCTAAAAACTGCTGAAAAATTTATTGATGATACATTTGTCTGTCTTTACGGAGATTCGATCTATAACTTTAGTTTAAGAAGTATGATTGCAGAACATAAAAAAAGCAAATCTAGTGTCACGATGAGTCTCTATGACTACAAATTTAATTTGAAATATGGTGTTATTGATACAACAAACGCAGGAAGAGTGACTTCATGGAATGAAAAACCAGAATTTAGCGCAAAAATTAACATGGGCTGCTATGTAATGGAACCAGAAGTGCTTCAACTAATACCAAAAAATAAGCCATATGGAATGGATGATACTATACAGAAAGTCCTGGTAAAGAAAAAGAAAGTTAGTAGTGTGATTTCCAAAAAAGGGTTTATCGATATTGGTGATAAAGAAACTTATGAAAAAGCAAATAATGAATACAGAAAAAAACTGGGTAAAATTTGATCATGCCTGAAATTATAATTAGAAAGATATCAGAATCTGATTTAGAAAATGGTTTTTTAGAATCACTTGATAATCTTAAACATGCTAGTGACTTGGGGCAAACCACGGCAAAGAATATTTTAAATAAAATTCTAAATGATGAAAATCACATAATACATGTTGCAGAACTTGATGGAAAAATTGTTGGATCTACTACATTATTAATTGAGCAGAAATTCATTCACGAAGGTGGAATTGTGGGTCACATAGAGGATGTTGTTGTTAAAAAAGAATTTGAGGGGCAAGGAATTGGAATGAAATTAGTTCTCTCACTACTAGATATAGCAAAGAAGAGAGAGTGTTACAAAACAATACTCAATTGCGAAGATAGTTTAAAGTCATTTTATGAAAAAGTTGGTTTCAAGCATAAATCAAATGAAATGCGGTTTGATCACTAAAATATAATATTAATTATTTTTTTTATACTCAAATAATTTTTCAACCGCACTTAACAGTTCAGTGTTTCCCTGTTCTGTGTGTTTTCTAAGATTATTCATTGGTGTAGTGACTATACTTTCAACAATAGCCTTTGATAGATCATCAATTATCTTCTTTTTATCATCGTCCATATCACCTAGCATGCTTAATGCTTTTTCAAGTTCCTTAATTCGTAACAAATCAATATTCTTGAAAACATCTTTCACAACAGGTTCTGCTTCTAGTCTTTTCATTGACGCCTCTAATACGGGCAATTCTTCTTTAATTATTTCTTCTGCAGAATTTTTCTGACCAATTCTACTACGCATATTTTTATCAACCATTTCGGCAATTTGATCAATATTCATTAGTTTAATTCCACTTAATTCAGCAACTTTTTCATCAACCGTACGTGGATTAGACAGATCAAGAATCATCATTCCATGCTGTTTTTGGTTTAAAGCATCACTAATTCTCTCATGAGTCACAAGAAAGTATGGTGCGGTTGTTGCTACAAATACGATATCATATCTACCAAATCCCTGTAGTATTTCATTAAAATCAACTGGATTTCCTCCAACAGTTTTTGAAAATGATGTTGAGCGTTCTAAAGTTCTACTAGATATTGAAAATCCATATCCACGCCTGTTCAATGATTTTGCAACTAATGCTGCAGCTTCACCTGTTCCAATGAGAAGAATTTGTTTCTCTTTCATATCATCTACGTTTTCTTCTGCAAGTTTTACTGCCATGGAACCAACTGATATACTACCTTTACTGATACCAGTGGAATTTCTTACACGTGTGCCAACTCGTATAGCCTTATCAAAAAGTGTGTTTAGATGTTCCCCTGATTTTTTGGAGTTTCTAGCAAAAGTAATTGAATCTTTAATTTGACCTAAAATTTGTTCTTCGCCTATTACCATAGAATCTAGTCCTGATGTTAATTTCAAAAGATGCTCATAGACATCTGTGTTTACACTTACATCACAATTATCTTGAAATGCATTTTCTTCTAAACCTGCAATTGAAGCCCAAGTTTTTTTTATCTGATCAAAATCTTTCTCACTACCTGTGGCAAAAATCTCAATCCTGTTACATGTCTGTAAAATAACACATTCTTTTAATTCGGTATGCTTTTTGAATAAGGAATATGCCTCGCTGACATTAGAAAAAGAAAACCTTTCTAAAACATGAATTGGTGATTTCCTAAAAGTCACTCGAGCATTTATGATATTTTGTTTCACGTTAATTCCCTCAGCATTTTTTTTACTCGTTCCTGTGCAATTTTGTATTTTCCTTCTTTTAATAATCCTTTTACGTAGTTATCATTCATTACGGCGTATAGAAATTTTTTGCGATCGGATTGGACTGGAATGACTTGTTTTGCCTCAGATCTTGCGAATTTCTGTAGTTTTATTTGATATATGTCATCACTTGAGATATTTTTCTTCAAAAAAGATTCTGTTTTTATCTTAATCTTTCTTGCCATTGCAGGACTGCTTCCACCTGTTGATACTGCAACTTGTACCGTATCTGCGATATTGATCACAGAAGGATGAGCAAAGTCGCTAATCTCTGGATCATCTGAGGCATAGGTATATGATTTCATCTTCCTAGCTTTCTCCACAATTCTTCTGTTTAGAACCCTGTCTGTTGTAGTAGCCATAACCAAATATGGTTTGTATTTTGTAAGAAATCCTGCATTCTCTAGTTTGATTTTTTTAAATTTAATTTTTCCCAGTTTAACATATTTCTCAATTTGTGGGTTTGAAGTGCTGCTTATAACAAGAATTTTACAATCCTGTGTCAAAAGCGAGATCACTTTCTTCATGCCCTCGTTTCCAGAGCCAACTACGATAACAAGATTACCCTTTAAGTGAAGATCAACTATCAATACTCTGGCGCACCGTGAATGATATTTATAGATTCAAGAAAGTCAGTTACATTTTTTAATTGATAGTAAAGATCTTGTGTATTGGCTGATATGGATAAACTTGATACTGAAATTCTAAATGAAATACAATGGAAATTTCCATTGGTTGTTAGACCATTTGATGAGATTGCAAAGAAATTTAGTATTTCATCAGATGAAGTGAAGGATAGGCTTATTCAGTTAAAGAGAAATGGTGTGTTGCGACAGCTTAGTGCAATCTTTGACACAAGGAAATTGGGGTATACTAGTTCCTTGGTTGCCATGGAGATTGAGCCAGATAAGTTAGAACATGTTGCATATCAAATCAATAGGCATCCTGGTGTAAGTCACAACTATGAAAGGAATCACCAGTTCAATCTTTGGTTCACCTTAGCTGTTCCTCCTGGAGCCGACTTGGAAAAGGAGCTTGATATATTTTCAAAGTTAGATGGAATAAAAAAAACTAGAATGCTTCCCACACTACAGCTATTCAAGATTGGTGTAAAGCTGGATATGGTTGATGATAAAAAACATGAGGTAAAGCCATCCGAAGAGAAGAAAAAAGTCACCGATGTAAAGTTTGTGGCAACAGAGGAAGACAAGGAGTTCATTAGAGAACTTCAGAAAGATATGGAAATAGTTGACAACCCTTTCCAAAAGGCTGCCGAAAGTTTGGGAATGACCGAGGATCAAATTTTTGAAAAGTTATATCATTATGAAGAGATTGGAGTTATGAGAAGATATGCTGCTATTTTACGTCATAGAGAAGCTGGATTTACTGCTAACGGCATGATTGTCTGGAAAGTTCCGAAAGAGAGAATTAGTGAAGTTGGAGACAAACTTGGTGCTTTTCCACAGGTAAGCCATTGCTATGAAAGACCTGTATATCCAGACTGGCCATATAATGTATTTTCAATGATTCATTGCAAATCTTTCGAAGAAGCGGGAAAAGTTGCTGGACAAATTCAGAAGCAAATCAACGTTGATGAATACAAAATTCTGTTTAGTGCAAGAGAATTTAAAAAGACGAGGGTAGAATATTTTGTCGACCATGATTTCAGTTTAGAAGAAAAGATACCTGCTTAGGAATTATATTCTATCAAAATGACTATACGGTATGTCTAATTTCCCCATTAGAAGACTTAGACGATTAAGGAAAACTGAAAAGATAAGAGATTTAGTTCAGGAGGTGTCACTATCTCCAAAAGACTTGATTTGTCCAATATTTGTTGAAGAAGGAATTCAGACTAAAAAACAAATTCAATCAATGCCAGCAATTGAAAGATTTCCACTTTCTGAAATCGTCAATGAAGTCGATGCAATAGCAGAATTAGGTATTCCAGCCGTAATGCTATTTGGGATTCCTCAGAATAAGGATGATGAAGGTACATCAGCGTTCGTAGATCATGGTATTGTGCAAAAAGCTATTTCAGAAATACGGAAAAATTTTGGTGATAAGATTGTAATAATGGCTGATGTGTGTCTTTGTCAGTATACATCATCTGGACACTGTGGATTAATTAGAGATGAACAGATAGATAACGATTCTAGCATTGCCACGTTAGCAAAGATTGCGGTTAGTCAAGCAAAGGCTGGAGTGGATGTTGTATCACCATCAGCGATGATGGATGGGCAAGTGTCTGCAATTAGAAGTGGTCTTGATAACGCAGGATTTTCTGATGTTTCTATAATGTCTCATTCTGCGAAACATAGATCTAATTTTTATTCACCATTTAGAGATGCTGCAGAATGTGCACCTCAATTTAGTGATAGAAGAACATACCAAGTTCCATTTACTAATCCAAGAGAAGCGATGAGAGAAGTAGAAACAGACATCAATGAGGGAGTTGACATTGTAATGATTAAACCTGCCTTAACATATCTTGATTTAATTGCAGAAACTAAGAGAAAATTCAATATACCAGTATCCGCGTACAGTGTATCTGGTGAATATGCATTAGTCAAAGGTGCTGCAATGAAAGGATGGATTAATGAAGATGAAATGACGAAAGAAATACTTTACTCCATAAAGCGTGCAGGAGCTGATATGATTGTCACATATTTTGCAAAATCATTTGCATCTAATCTTTGAATAAAAAATGAGAGACGAAGAAAGATTTGAAGTTGAGCGTGCACTTGATCTTTTACCACACATCACGGGTGGAAGTTGGGCCATGGTATGGTTTAGAATGAGAGGAATCAAAAATCCTACAAGAGAAGAATTTAGGAATAAGGTAATTGAATTTTTCTTTAAGATAGAATCATTACTAAAATCATTTGATAGTGATGAATCGTTGAATGAGATTAGTTCATACATAAAAAATCGTTTTGAAAACGAAATTAAACAGATACGAATGGGTGAAAATGAAGAAATTGAAAAAAGATATCAAAGATACATTGATTATGGTTAAATTTCCTTTTTTAGCATAATTAGATAATTTTTTAGTATCTTAGTTCTTTTCTTTGCTTCAATCTTTCCAGTTTTTGTATTCATCATTTTTTCCAAAAGAAGCAATTTCTGAAAGAAATGATCTAGTGCCCATTTTTTATCATCAGGTTTTCTGTTTTTTGCAAAAGGATCATTTGGTTCATAAAATTGTCTATTTTTTACTCCACTAACAGAAAAAACACGAGCAATCCCAATAGAGCCTAAAGCATCTAACCTATCAGCATCCTGTAAGATCTTTCCTTCCAAACTTGTTGAAATTTTATTTTTACTAAAACTATGATTGAATATGGCTTCTGAAACAATAGAAATTTCCTCTTCTGAAAATTTTAATTTTTTAAGAATTAAAGATGATTTTTCAGCACTTAGTTCAGATGATGATTTAGTGCGTAGATCATTTTTGGGCTTTTTTACAATATCATGTAGTAATACAGAGACTAGTACTAATTTTTTATTAACTTTTTCAACATTACAAATTTTTTCAGCATTTTTATAAACTCTCATTACATGCGCAAAATCATGAGATGGATCATTTTTTGCGTAGAATTTTTTCACATAAGTCTGAAGATACTCTAATTCATTCAAAACTTCCACAGCTTTGGTTTATTGAGTTTGAATTTTCTCTTTGTCAATAAGATATTCCAATTAATGCAAGTAAAAAATACAACTGTACCTACACCTAAAACATCAGCTATAATGATACCTATGTATCTGTCTTCAAATAATTCAATAAATGGAGTAAGAACAACTGTACTTATTGAAATCATGATATAATATGAAAGAATACGCCCTGCCCAGAAGCCAACATATAGACCCAAACTTTTTGCGCGTAATAACCCATATGTCACAAACAACATATTACTAGGTAATGGTGTTGCGGCAAATACAAATGATGTAATTATATACCCAAATTTTTTTAATTGCAGAAAAGTTCCAATTGCATCTAGATTAGATTTTTGTTCTTTACCAACAAATTTTCGAAACACACCAGCGATTGATTTTAAAAAGAATCGTCCTATAGTTGCACCCGTTGCACCAATTATTGATAAAATTAATGGATCAAGCAATGGATCTATTGCGTAGAATGAAGATAGTATAATCCATGTCGGTGGCATTAGTAATGGAGCTGCATTTACTGCAATCAATAGGAAAAATATTCCTATGTACGAATACTCACTGATTATGTCAAAAATATCCGTCATACATAATTTGTAATATATTGCATCTAAAACCTTGCCTAATAAATTAGAAAAAAATGAATCAAAGATACAAAATATTTAAATCAAAAAATGACATGTGTAAAATGTGTCAGATAAGATATGGAAATGTTATAGATGTAATTTGACATTTCAAAATTCTCATCATGCAGAATTACATGAAAAATTAACCAACCACAAAGTTTCTGCTATTAAAAGTGTAATAATGTGATACACTGAATACGTGATAAATATAATGGAGGGGGTGGGATTCGAACCCACGAACTCCTAAGAGAAAGGATATCTTATACTAGATCTTGAGTCCTTCTCGGTTGACCGGGCTTCGATACCCCTCCATAGACTCAGTTTCAGAAATTTGACATATAACTTATCCTAGAAAATATATTTCATACATAGTAGAATAATAATTGAAATAATACAGTAATCCAATTTTAAAAAACAAAGTTTATAATCATTTTAACGATTTTCAGTATATGACAACAATAAGTGAAGCCGTAAACATGAGATCGGGAATCAATGTTCAAGGCAAAGTGGAGCGAAAAGAAGAAGTAAGAACTGTAAATACAAAGGCAGGTGGAACCGTTGACGTTGCCAATGCATTTCTTGTAGATGATTCAGGCGAAATTAAACTCACGTTATGGGCTGACGACGCTAAAAACATCAAAGATGGTGATGAAATAAAAATTGAAAATGGCTACACCAATGAATTTAAGGGTGAAGTTCAACTGACAAAAGGAAAATACGGAAAGCTTGAAGTAATTTCTGGTTAAATTTTTTATAAATTAATTATCTTCTAGTTTTTTTTCTTGCTTTTGGTTTAGCTTTTGCTTTTCTTGCTTTTGGTTTAG
>CESL01027038.1_pt1 | contig 23079 bp, 26 predicted proteins | sample 531221 | NCBI WGS metagenome assembly CESL01 (sample SAMEA2622197, study PRJEB7988) | marine metagenome | biome: marine biome (ENVO:00000447); feature: mesopelagic zone (ENVO:00000213) & marine oxygen minimum zone (ENVO:01000065); material: "saline water (ENVO:00002010), including plankton...
GCCCAAAAGAACATCGGTATCGTCGATACCGTCTGGGAAGATATCGACAACGGAAGCTATTGCACACAGGTGCCCGCCTATGATCCGCGCGAAATCCTCGAAGCTATGCCCCGGTATCTCGTGGCACGCCTTGAGGCCGAAGGTGGTAATTATCCCAAGCGCTTGATGGAAAAGCTTTCCTGGGTAACGCAGAAGGACATCAGGGAATTCATCGAGAGCGAAGGGAAAAATGGATGACGATGCCGGGACAATTCTTCCAGAATGATCCCGTTCTCAAGGAGGTCATGCGCAAGCATGGCCTCCAATGGGAGGACTTCGTCGAACGCGATGACGAATCGATCTACCTACCCTGCGCCAGACCGGATGGACCATCAATCGAAATGACCACCAACGGCGCGGTGAGCAGTCTTGGTATTTACTGGTATGCCGGCGAGAAGGAAGTGCGATACGAGGTCGACAACGATCCTCCCATCATTACCGTCAAAAACACGCAGCTTCCGGATGCAACCCTTACTGGATTAAGCGGAAAGAAGGCCAATGCGGTCATCGATCTGCCGGGCTTCGACAAGATAACGATCGAATGCGCGGTGCTCAGTTCGTCCTTTGTTGGCAATCCTCTCGATCTTCGAATGAGCATATATGACCACGACAGGAGGGCAGCATGAACGCCCGTGACCTGCCCTACCAGCCGATGATCAAGGGTGCGCTGGCCATGAACGGCTACACCCCCGAGAAGGCCTTGCAGGAAACTTCGTGGCTCCGCAGCAGCAGTCCATTCACGACCAGCGCCAACAATTTCGAACGTCCCTTCATGCTGTTCGATGCCGATGGCGGATCGATCGATTGGGGAAGAAGCGGCGTGGAGCTGCGCTTTCGCAAGTCTCGCGGCGGTTATTCCTTCTCCATGTTCATCCAGACCAGAGCAATGCCTGAAACGATCCTGGCAAGCATGGCCGGCCGGACCCTCGACAAGATCGTCGATATTCCCGGTGCCGAAAGCATGATGATCGCGCTCGTCAAGGAAGATGAAGACGGAGCAGGCTGGACTCTCGGGCTGCAGCCTACAGAAGCGCCTAAGACCGAACTCGACATCTGATTCACATTCAATCAAGGACAAACGCTATGACCCAGCAGGACAAAGACGATCTGCACGAGCTCGCTCGCCAGATCCTTGCCAAAGAAACGCGCTTTGCCCAGATCGCAACCGCTGATGCGCTGGCACAGAATGGCGGCAAGGCGAATGCCAATGCACAGCTCCAGTGGCCACTTGCCATCGATGCTGCACGAGCCGTTGAAAAAGACATTCAGAAGGCACTGTCCACGCCGCGTGTCGGACCTGCAATACTCAAGCGCGTGCTAGAAGGAGCGATCTCGCTTTCAGGCCACGATGCCGATAAAGATGCCCCGGTTTTCTCAGCCAAGGCGCGCCTCTGGCATAACGCCTTCATCGGCAAGACGGGTTCGGGCAAGACCTATGCAGCGCGCGGCGAAGTCGAAGACCTGCTCGATCTTGGCGAACAGGTGGTTATTATCGATCCTACCGGCGCTTGGCCCGGTCTGCGATCAAATCCCGATGGAACGCCTTCAGGTTATCCTGTAGCCATTTTCGGCGGCGCACACGGCGATCGGCCGCTCACGCCAGACATGGCCCCTGCGCTTGGGCGGATTGCCGGCACCACCACCCAGTCGATGATACTCGATCTATCGGGGATCTCGCTCGAACTAGAAGACCAGCGTGAGATCGTGCATCAGTTCCTGCGAAATCTCTACCGGACCAACCGCAAACCAATCCATCTCGTCATAGACGAAAGTGACGAATTCGCACCGCAGCAGCTCGACAAAGACACAAAAGACTTACGAACGCTCGTTGCCAGGATCATGGCGCGCGGACGCAGCCTCGGCTTTCGCTGCACGCTCATCACCCAGCGGCCAGCCAAGATCGACAAGAACTCGATCAGCCAGGTCGAAAGCATGGCCGTGCTTCGTGTTACGGCTCCACAGGATCGCAATGCCATTGTCGACTGGTTCGCCGACAAGGGCGGGGCCGATCGCAAGGAAATTCTCTCCGGTCTTGGATCACTCGAAACCGGCGAAGGCTGGGTCTTCACCGGCCTCGACGGCACCTATGAGCATCGCCGGTTTCGGCTTGTTCGCACCTACGATACCTCGAGCACGCCCGTCGATGCCGAGGGACACGGAAAGGACATCGATACCGGTCCCATCGACCTTGCGGAACTCGACGAGAAGATCGTTTACCCTGAAGAGACCAGCGAGGAAGAACTCGAACGAGCCATCACCAAGCGGCGCAACCTCGAGGAAGACAATCGCCGGCTGCGTGCTCGCCTGCTGAAATCAGAAGCGCGCTACGAGGCCATGCGGCGTGTTTTCGTTCAGATCCGACGGGTCACTGAAGAGACATTCATCGAGGACGGACTTGAAGCGGTTGACTATGCCGACCTTGTCCTTCTGCGCAATGAGGTCGAAGAGGACAGCCGCATCGCTTTCGATATGAACGATGTAGCCGGCGTCCCCAGTGATATCTCTGCAGATGCAAACGGCGCGGACCCACTCGCAGGGTTCGACATGATCACCGAATGGCTTCCCCATCGTAGCCTGACCCCGGCCGAGAAAGCCATCATTGATGAAATCGCCCTGCGTCCCTCGACGCGCGCGGAGATCGCCAAGCGGAGCGATGCCAGCGACACCGTGATCGACAATTCCCTTGCCAGGCTGGTCGAAGAAGAAAGTCTCTACGAAGAGGACGGCGTCTACGAAATCGCACCTAGTGCCTATGCTCGGCAGATGTCCAGCGCCCACGCCAAGGTTGCACAGCGGCTCGTAATCGACCCTAATGACGATCTCGACGGTATCCGGGCAGGAACGAGATCGGCAATGCAGCGGCTCGGTTTTCTCGACAAGTCATTGCGCCTTACGCCTCGCGGACAAGAGGCCATCGCAATAGTTTCCAAGGTTCATCCCCATTGGATAGAGGACCTGACATTGGGAAAATGAAATTCCCGCTCATTCCCGAGCGCGGAGACGCGGCGCGAACCCGGGCGAAAACGCCTGAAAAAAAGATCGTCTCGTAACCACCGGCGCAAAAACGCCATAACTACGAAAGACGGAAATCATGAGCATAGCAAAGAACGATTACGGCAAATGTTCGCATCCCTACATTCTCGCCTACGGGCGCAGGATGGGTAGCAACATGAGTTACATTCAGGACGAGATAGCCAATGCAAAGCGCAGAAACGCGCCCAAAGACGCATGGTCCTGCCATTTTGATGAAGAGATTAAGCTCGCGCGCGACCTAGGGCATAACAACATGCTGCGCGGCTGGCTCGAAAACGAGACAGGCCTTTTGATCGAAGGCCAGGCTGCGAAATAATCAAAGGCGGGCGAAAAAGAAACCCCGCTTTTCGCCCGCCTTCCTGAAATTTTACGGATGACACAGTTATTTTACTCCCGTATTCTTTTGCGCAAGCATCAAGGAGAGGGTCATGCCCGGCGGCGCAAACTTCAAGCTCAATCGGAATCCTCACACCTCTCCCAAGGTCAAGAAGGACGATGAGGGTCTTTACGTTCGCATTGGAGAGCAGAAGTTCCGTCCCGGCTCTGTCGAGGGCTACGATCATCAGTTCGACATGCGCGACGGCGGCCTCTCCGAAGGGCAGGAAGTGTTCACGACCCAGTTGGGATACAAAGGCCCCGCAACAGGCTACGACAGGGACGAAAACATCCGCAAGATCTCTACGCGTGAAGGTGCTGTATTCTGGCACGCCGAAGGCCAAGAGAGGACAAAGGGCCTCAGAGATCATCCCGAAGGCGCCGTCTTCAATCGTGAAGGAACTAGGCAACCCTTCATCGAGAGAGATGCGAAGGGCCTTTTTGTTCGTGTTCCCCATTATGCCGGTGACGGCATGCTCAAGCCCGGCCAGCTCGATACCTATCGCCTCTCGAAAAAGGATGGCACTCAATTCGAAGAAGGACAAGCCGTCGACACCTTTTATGCCAAGAGGAATTTCTTCGGCAAGGAAGGCTCGGCTCTCAACGTATCCGGAAAGAACGGAGAGATCGCCAAACTGAAACTTGAAGGTCCGTCGCTCGCTTCCACGCCAAAGCTCGATATCCAGCGACTCAACGCACTTTCTATGGCAACTGGATTTGGGAGATAACACGATGCCTGGCAGACCTCCTCTGGTAAAGAAAAATCCTCCCGTCACGGCAAAGGTCGACCGAGACGAGGAAGGTCTCTTCGTTATGGTGGGAAGGAGTAAATTCCGGCCGGGGGCTGTCGAGGGATACGATAACCGCTTCGATATGCGCGAAGGAAACCTCAAAAAAGGACGAGTGGTGCACACCACGCGCGATGAATTCAACGATCACCAGGATCTTCGGCGCTTCACCAGAGAATACGACATCCGCAAGCTCTCCACCAAGGATGGGTCTGTGTTCTGGCACAAGGAGGGCGAAAAGCGGGACAAGGGACTGCGCGATCATCCCGAGGGTGCGATCTATGATAAGGAAGGCCGGCGCAGCCTGTTTATCGACGAAGATCAGAAGGGTCTGTTCGTCGCCATTCCGCACTCCCCCTTTAATGAAAGAGCCTATAGAGGCGTGCGCGAAAAGCATCGCATTGCCCCTCACGACGCTGCGCGCTTTGCCAAGGGGCAGCCAGTCGACCTCTACTGGAAACAGGGCCTTATGGGCAATACGGCAAGCATCATCGCCCGTGACACCGGGGAAGCAACCAGACTCAAATACGACAAGAACCCCGATGCGCCTACGACATTGCTGGAACGCGCGCAGCAGAACATGATGGCCATGGCCGCGAGCATCGGCAGATAGCCCTTTAATATACAGCGAATTTCAAAGGGCCGCTCTGCGGCCCTTTCTCGTTTTGGACGAGCCTGAGGGATGGGAATAACCGCATCCTTCAGAGGGGAAGGGAAAATTATGGAGATTGGAATGAAGAAGATGATCGGCGCCTTGGGCATGCTCGCAGCAATGAGCGCCGCGCCCCTTTCAGCACAGGACGCGGCCGAAACCTGCTCGCTTCTTAACGGGGCGGCGATCGTCAATGACGATGGCGAATATCTGGGACGCATTTCTCCCCCGAGCGACCGGGAAAGCATCTTCAACGAATACGGTGAATACGGGAATCCCTACCGTTCCGATTCGATCTGGAACGAATACGGCAAAAACGGCAGCGAATATCGACAGGGAAGTGCATTCAATCCCTATACTCGCAATCCCCCGATCATCGTCAAACAGGGCCAAGCAATTGGCTACCTGAGCGTGAACAAGTCTCTTCCCAGTTCTGTCCATCCCGCCTTGGTCGGGATTGTTTGCTACGACGTTACCCCGCCGCGCTAGAACAAGCAAAACGCCGATTCTGTGCAACATCTTTATTTTCCCACGGAAATTGTATAACCCCTTTCCATCTACTTGTCTCTTACCTGTGAAAGGGGAAATCATGCAGACATCCATCTCCGAGGATAACAACCTTATCCACACGGCTGATATCGTTGCTTCGTTCGTAGCCAACAATACGGTCGACGCTGACGATGTAGCAGGGCTTATCACTTCAGTGCACGGGGCTCTCTCCGGCCTGGGGGCGCCAGAGCCAGAGCAGCCGCCCGAGCCGGCCGTTTCCATTCGTGCTTCGGTAAAGCCTGATCACGTGACCTGCCTCGAATGCGGGAAGAAGATGAAGATGCTCAAACGTCACATCGATAACGAGCACAACATGACGCCGCAGGAGTATCGAGAGCGTTGGAACCTTTCGTCTGACCACCCCTTGGTGGCGCCAAATTATTCCGCGAAACGGAGCGATCTGGCTAAGGACATCGGTCTTGGCAACGTCGGCAAGCCAAAACGCGGACGCAAGAAAAGCTAGATTCCAAGAACAACACAAAGAACACCGAAGGGCCCGCGAAAGCGGGCCTTTCTTTTTTCCAGCTCCACCACTTTCACCGGGCCAACATGCCTCCCGGCGTAAAACTGTGCATGCAATCAACATGAGGGAAATAAGAATGAAGAAACTGACCAATATGCTCGGCATGCTTGCCGCACTCTCGTTGGCCATCGCGCCGGCACCGGCATTCGCCAAGGACTACGAATTTGCACCCGTCGCCGAGGAAGGCGCTTCGATCCGCTATCTCCAGGGCGTTCCCACAATCAGCATCGCCGATGAAACCGGCGGCGTGATGGTTACCCAGAACGAGGAACTCTACGGCCGCGTGCGTATGAACGTCGCCTTCACCAATGCCAGCGACCTCCCTGTCAATTTCGGTGTCGAGAACATCACCGCCACGATTGATGGCGAGCCGATCGAGATCATGACCGCCGAAGGCCTCGAGAAGATCGCCAAGCGCAAGGCCGGCTGGGCCAACTTCGCCGTTGCCATGGCCGGCGGTCTCGGTGCCGTCGCGGCCCAGGCCAACAGCACCCGAACCTATACCACGACCGGTTATACCCGTTACGGCTCCTACTATTCGCAGACCCGCGTGACCGATCCGACCGCGGCCGCCATCGGCACTGCAGCTTCGATCGGCGGAGCTGGCTATGCCATGACGCGCATCAATGCCAATCTCGAACAGACCCTGGGCGCGATCCAGAACAATGCCATCCAGACGACGACCGTCGATCCGCTCGGCAATTACGGCGGGATGCTGGTGCTCGACAAGTTCAAGATCGACAAGAAAGCCCCCGGACGTCTCGAGCTGGTGTTCCGCCGCAATGCCGGCGATATCGATGGCTACCGCGTGGCCTTCGACGTGAAGCGTTAAGGCTTCGCTCACCGAAGATAGCCTATAAGAAAATCAGGTGCCCATCCTCAAAGCCTATGCTAGGATGGGCACCCTTTTCGGATTCACAAAACACAAAGGAGAGGCCCTATGCGTGCATTTGGCATCCTTGCGGGGATCGTATCCCTGCTTTTCGCTTCGCCCGCCCTCGCGCAGCTCTCGCCCACGCTTGCAGAGCTCGAGATGCGGATCACTGCAACGGCGCAGGAAAACCCGGGCGAATACGGCATTGCCGCACTAGACCTCGAAACCGGTGAACTTGTCGGCGTCAACACCGATATGGCCTTCCCCATGGCCAGCACGATGAAGATAGCTGTCGCGGCCGCTTATCTGGCTGACGTCGATGCCGGCAGGCGTTCGCTCGACGACCGTATCGCGGGTTCCACTGCTTATGAGTTGATGGACCAGATGATGGTGCGCAGCAACAATTACGCAACAGATCTGCTGATCGCTCGCCTTGGCGGTCCTGCGTCCGTTGATGCATGGCTCGATGAGCATGAGATCGAAGGCATTCGCGTCGACAGGACGATCGCCCAGCTTCTCGCCGCCCGGCGCGACTTGTGGGAAGACAAGGACACTTCGACACCGCGTGCCATGCTCGAATTGCTCCGCCGCATCGATGCTGGCGAAGTGCTATCCCCTTCGAGCAAGAGCGTGCTGCTCGACATGATGCGGCGCTGTTCCACCGGTCGCAACCGGATCAAGGGTCTGATGCCCGAAAACGCAGTCGTTGAACACAAGACCGGCACTCTCAACGGCTATACCAGCGATGTCGGCTTTCTCACACTTCCCAACGGTCACCGCGTAGCCGTCGCCTTCTTTGCTCGCGGAGGCAGTAACCGCCCCGCCGTCATCGCAACGGCTGCACGAGCAATCTATGACGGTTTCTCCATGGAATGGACCGATCGCTATGCCATTGCCGCAGCCACCGGCAATGCAGCTGGATCGATAACGCCCGCAACACAAGGTCGCGTTTACCTGAATGCGACCTATCCTCGGCAGCATGCGCCTGAAGAAGACACGATTTCATCCGAATGAGAAATTAAGTCATTTTTCAGGATGACACTTTGCCTTTCTCGATATAGGGGAGGGTAACTGCCAGCCTTCTGGTTTTGGCCAAACTGAGGGAAATCATGGAACGCGGTCGATCTATCGGCAAAATCTTCATGTCAGCAGGGCTGGTTCTTGCTTGCGGGCTTGCGGCCTGTTCTTCGGAAGAGGAAGGCCCCGAGAGTTTTCCGCGCGACTTCAGCAGCGTCACTGAAGCCACTTCTGCCGTTCCCACTGAAATCCGAACTGATTTCGATGCCTTACTGGCCTGCGAAGGCGACCTCTCGGTCGCCCGGGGGGAAGGTGTTCCCGAATTAACCGTCGATCGCGTAGCAGATGTTGTGGATGCGATCAGGGCCGACTCTCTGGCCGTCGAAAAATGCATAGAAAAGAGACAGCCATGATACGTAATGCCGTTCGCATTTCTCTTATCGCTTCGGTCGCCCTTTCGGCTCTCGCTGGTGCGGCTGCACAGGCACAAGATGGCGACGTGCTTGTCATGCGCCGGGCGATTGTAGAGGCCAAGGGCAGTGCAGAAGCGCCCGCGCCCACCCCGACCGATCCAGAAGCGCCAGGCACCGACCCTACGCCTGCCCCCACACCAACTCCTACGCCCAGCAACCCAAACGCTGAATGGCGGGCGAGCGCACTATCGCTCGTCGCAGGCGGCATTCAGGATGCATCTTCTCAGTGGGCGAACGTCACTGTTGGGTCAGAACGCTGCTGGGACTCTTCAACGCAGGAAATCGTGGGCAACGAGGAGTGTGAAGGAAAACCTGCGGATCCGCTTTTGGGCGTAAAGACCGTGCCGGCCGCCGTCTATCCCGGAATACGCGGCATATACCTCAACATCGATTCGATTGCAGCGCTCATGCCTGCCTTAGTGAATCGCGATTCCTTCTGTTCGTCGTCCTATACGCTTGATGGTAGCAAATATGGCGTCCGCTGCGATTCCAATCCAGGTGACATCTCGATCGTTCGCGTCCCGACCGCCGTTGACTTTTCAGAAGACAATGACCCGCATTCAGGGACGGTGGGCATTACCTTTACAAGCTATCAGTGCAGAGACACTGCGACTGGTGAGGTAACGAGCGTCCCTCAGTGCTCAGCGCTTCCGGGAACGCCCGATCTCCAACTCGAGGCAGGTTACAGCATTCCCTTGCGGACAATGGCTTTCGATGCTTCGCAGATCGAGGCAATCGCGCCAACGGTCACCAGCGGAACAAGTCTTTGCACGAAGCGGCTAAAGGTCGCGGTCGACGGACAGGTGCAAAACTGGAAGGCAAGCTGCGACCCTTCCGAGATCGAAGAGCATTACGAGAAATATGCGACCTACATCTCTGCCGTAAATCAGTCCTATCCTTTCAACGGAAACTATCAGGCATCTACTGGGAGCGCAGGGGTTCGCTGTCTGGACACCGAAACTGGTGAAGACGCGGCCGACCAGTCGAAATGCACATACCTGAGCAATCCCCCATCAATCGGACTGCTCACCTTTCCCTCGGTAGACAACCCATCAAATCGAACCGTCGTCGTCACCCGTGAAGACATTCTCGCGCAGTCGCCGCGGATTGAAAATCTCGATTCCTGGTGCATGTCAAGCGTCAACGTCAATGTTGAGGGGAGCAATAGCAAGTGGCGTGTCCGCTGCGATCCTGCCGCGCTCAACGATACTTACGAGTCGTATATTTGGCAGATCCAACGACCGACGCAGGCGATGCCAGAGGCAAACCTTGAAATTCGCCTTTCTACCCCAGGCTGCCGGAATCTCGATAACGGTCAGGAGATATCGCTCACTTTCTGCGATACACTGCCGGATGCTTACCGGTCCGGACAAACTGTAACTGTTCCTGTTTTGGGCGTTTCGAGCGAATTGCGCACCATTGCACTAGATCGCGAAACCATAGACAGCGTTTTTGCTTCGGCTAACACCAATCTGTGCAACACCTCTGTCAACATTTACCGGAGCGGCACGTCGGGATCGAGCGACAGCTGGAAGCTTCGCTGCGGCCTCAACGAAATCGCCGAAGTTTACGAAAGGCGCTACCGCCGGGTAGCAGGCCCAAATCCCTACCCCAATGCCAATGACACAACTATCTCGCTTAAGAGATATGACTCCATCTGCTGGGATACTTCTATAGACGCCTTGGCCGAAGACCAGTCCAAGTGTGATTTTATCACGACATCTCCAGAAAACTTTTCATCGACGCCAATTCCTGCAATCTACAGCGAGGGAATGCGCCGCGTCTGGTTCGACAAGGATGTGTTTGATGAAGCCTATCCGCATGTGAGCATAGGCGATCCATGCAATCTCGGCATACGAGTATATCGAAGCGTCGGCAACAACAACGATATCTGGACGACCACTTGCGATCTCAAAGATATTGACGAAGACCGTTACGAGCGACGGCATACCAGAATCGTCACTCCAAGTCCCTATAATAGTAAGGACGATACGACGATTTCGTTTCGCCGTTCAACGCCTATATGCTGGGACAAGGAAGCAGGGGAGGGTGTAGATTCATCGACTTGCGAATTCTTGCCGAGCAGCAATTCTCCCGAAGACTACTCAAGCACGCCTGTGCCCGCCATCTTCAACGCCGATCTGCGAAAGATATGGGTCGATGAGGAAGCATTCAGAGAAGCTTACCCTTGGGTAGAAACAGATGTCTGCAATTACAATGCGAACGTCTATCGCAATGGAAGCAGCGGAACAAACGACAACTGGAAGACGACTTGCGACAGGGAGGAGATCGATTCCGATCGATATTACCGTGAAGCAGACCTGCTCTTCCCGCCAAACGGGTCATACCAGCCGCGCAATCCGTTTACCGAAATAAACCTCAGAGTGTATACTATAAAGTGTATGGACCGAAAAACCGGTGCTCCTGCTGCCGATCCAAAGACCTGTGATTATCTCCCTGCGTCACACGGACCTGCTTTATACGACTATTTCAAAATTCCAGCGATCACCGATAGCGCGACAAAAACCGTCACCATCCAGACGGATGATATCTACGCTCTTCATCCCAACGCCAATCTTCTCTACATTTGTCCAAACAGGAGCGTGTCCGTCTATCGGCCCGGAACCACGAGCAGTTCGGATCAGTGGAAAATCGACTGTCAGTAACCAAAAAAACGGGCCACGACGCTTTCGCAGAGGATCGGCCCGTCCTATAATAAATAACAGGCACGATAGCTCAGCGGTAGAGCGCCAGGAGTAATGACCCTGTGAGGACTCGGGTTCGAACCCCGATCGGGCCACCAAGTTTGCAGTTCAACAATGAAGAAAGGAAAACGATATGAGCAACGGCGGCTAAGTCCCTTCAGAATTACCAAATCTCATCACTAAAAGAGGATATACCCATGAACATGATTTCGCATTGACCAGCACGGTCAGACCGCACTGCCCCAGGCAGACAATGATACCCTGAAGGAGCTCGGGGAAGAAAAGCTCTACATATATGCACTGGTTCGCGCCGATCTGGAGATGACTCCCGGCAAGCTCAGTGCTCAGGCAGGCCACGCCTACACCGACGCGCTGTGGACCTGTCTCGACCAAGACCCCGAAACCGCCCTCTCCTATCGCTGCGAGAACGGCATTGGCGGCTCCAAGGTCACCATCAAGTGCAAAAACATCGGACAGATCGAACGGGCGGCACGTGAATGTGCCGAGGCCGGCATCCCGCATGCCGTCGTCACCGATTCGGGCCATGTCATGCTCCCGCACTTCACGGGTGAACCGGTTGTTACCGCACTTGGCATTGGTCCGTGCACACGGGAACAGTGCCGCCACATCACCAAGCGCTTCCGGGTGGTGTCGTGATGCGCGCGCTGGACAAGGAGGCGCAGGAACGCCTCATCGAAGCCATGCGCTCGTGCGAACAGGCAAAGGGTATGAACGTCCACCAGCACGGTGCAATGGTCGCAGCTTACTACGAGGATCTCATCGAGCACCTCGAGGAAGGCGAACCGCTCGCATATGAATGGCGCCTTCCGCAGTGGGCATCGAGGCCGGAGGTCCTCGACGTCCTCCCCTCCCGGGACGTGATGCACGCGTATCACGTCTTCCACGATTGCGGGAAGCCCTTCTGCCTCGAGACCGATGAAGAAGGTCGCCGGCACTTTCCAGATCACGCTGCGGTCAGCAAGCGCATCTGGCTCGAAGCGGGCGGAGATCCTGAAGTGGGTGAACTCATCGGCATGGATATGGACGCTCACCTCCTCAAGGCAGACGGTCTTGAGGAGTTCGCTTCGCGGACACAAGCCAGAGCGCTGCTGTTGACCGCTCTCGCCGAGATTCATGCCAACGCCTACATGTTCGGCGGCATTGAGTCGGTCAGCTTCAAAATCAAATGGAAGCATCTCGACAAGCGAGGTCGCCAGGTTCTCGATCTCATGAACGTTGCTCCCGCCAGGCTCAGTGCCTGACGGGAGCAATCCCCTTTCCCCAAGGAGCAGATCTATGCAATTACTGGCGCAAAGGACGATGCTCTCTTCCAAAGTGCGAAGCAATCTCGGATACCACGAACACGCGGGGACAATCTCTCTGGCAAGGCACAGCGCGGTCGACCTGCCTGCTATTGACTGGCCGAAAATACTGAAAGAACAGCGAACGCCCCTCTATTCGCTCACGCCGCTCAACACTCTCACCTTCTACTCCATCCATTGCTACGCTATCGACGGCAGGCTGAAGCAGCACACTGATTGTGTGGCAGAGATGGAAATGACTTCAGGCATCATCATCCATGGGCAGAACGATCTTCATCTCAATTCGGGAGGAAGCGTTCTTCCAGCATCTGCGGGCGATCAGTTTCTCCTCGATCCCCTTATCGATCACGGCGCCGAGACCGAAGGATTGCTGATCTTCGCAGCTCACGACGAGGACGTGGAGCATCTTCCGACCGCCCCAGAGGCAAGAAAGATGTTTCTTACTGCCCTGCAGGAAATAGCCAACGATTATCCAAGGAAATCCTAGCCGATGCATATTCGTAAAATCGGTCTTCTCTTGATGCGCGACAAAAGACTTCTCGTTGTCCGCAAGAACGGAGGGACCTTGTGGATTCTGCCAGGCGGAAAGCCAGAGACAGGCGAAACCGATGAAAACGCTCTACGGCGCGAAGTTCACGAAGAACTCGGTTGCCATGTCTCTTGGGCACGACATTACATGATTTGCCATGCGCCAGCCGCTGACCTTCCAGATACCATGGTAACGGTTTCCTGCTATCTCGGCGAGATCACGGGCATGCCAAAGGCTTGTGAAGAAATCGAAGAAATCCGGTGGATCGATATTCACACGCCCGATGTGCCTCTGGCGGTCAGCATCTCCGAAGAAATGCTGCCCATGCTCCGCACCGACTTTTCCTAATCACTATCCAAGAGGAGAATTCACATGACGAAGACCACGGATTTCGCTCCGCCTATTGTTTCTGCATTCCTGCGAGAAGCGACCAAGGAGCAGGTCAACTGGTATCTTGCACAAAGCGAACCTCAGTGCCTATCAGGCACCTTCATGGAAGAAGGCGAACTGGTCGACAAAATCTTCCCGGGTCTTCGCGGCGTCATGGTTGGCAAAGAAGTCAAGACATTCGACGAGGCGATCGCCAAGGCCGGCGAGGTCAAGGCAAAGCTGCTCGAGGGCGATCTGGAGCCGTTCGATGAGGTTACCATGGGCATCGATGACGAGGCCCGTGATCTCCAGCGTGCATTTGACGAAGGACTCGTGCGGCTGGAAGCCATCGCGCATGTCGGCACCATGCAGGATGGTTCGATTTCCGAACCTCTCGAAGAAATGCTCGAGCGCTTTGATCTCGAGTATCCAGTCGCTGCACTCGACGACCTGCCCTTCGTGCGCAAGGCTCTGGAGAACGAGGAATACGAAGCCGAGATCGAAGACATCATCCAGATCATGCGCGATCACGGCGCCGTCGGGTTCCTCATCGAGGCATCGGTGCCGCATCGCACTCCCCATGGAGATGGCTCTGCTTCTATCCACTACGGCACCAGGCGCACCAACGTCTTTTATGCTTCCACCTTTGCCTCTGCCGCGCGCAAGGCAATCGCTTGGGCGGCAGAAGAAACTGCCAAGATGGAAAGCAAGGCGGCCTAAAGCGGGCCGCAACAAAAACATCATAAGGGACGGTGAACCGTCTATCCCTAAAGAAAGGAAAATACCTTGAACGATCCCATGAGCCTGCTCATCCCGATGGTTGTCGAGCAGTCCAGTCGCGGCGAACGTAGCTTCGACATCTATTCCCGTCTCCTGCGTGAACGCATCGTCTTCGTGAATGGCGGCGTCGAAGACGGCATGGCATCTCTCATCTGCGCACAGCTCCTGTTTCTCGAAAGCGAGGCCCCGGACAAGCCGATCAGCATGTATATCAACTCGCCCGGCGGCGTGGTGACTGCCGGCATGGCAATCCACGACACCATGCAATACATCCGGCCCAAGGTGCGGACAATCTGCATGGGCCAGGCAGCTTCAATGGGCAGCTTCTTGCTGGCAGCCGGCGAGCCCGGTATGCGCGGTGCACTCCCCAATGCACGGATCATGATCCACCAGCCGTCGGGCGGCGCGCAGGGCATGGCGTCAGATATCGAAATCCAGGCCCGGGAAATCCTTCGTATTCGCAAGCGCATGAACGATCTCTATGTCCAGTATACCGGACAGGAGCTCGAAGAAGTCGAACGGCGCATGGACCGTGACACCTTCCTCGAGGCTCACGAAGCCAAGGAATTCGGCCTGATCGACGAGGTTTATGACCGACGTGACCCTCAGGCAGAGAACGCTAACGCATAAATTTTACAACGCATCTTACACCCTGAAAAACCGTCATGTTTTCAGGATGAAAAGTTGACTTTATGGGTGACGGGCTTTACTCGTCACCCATAATTGCTGTGTGCGAGAGATACAGGAGAACAGGGAAATGCGTGGGTATGTAATCGCCGCGGTGCTGGGTTGCACCGTTTTGACTCCAGTGGCAGCTTTCGCGCAGGACAGCGAAATCATCATGCGACGGCCGCTGCCGATGCAGTTCGAACCGTTTGATCCGGAAACTATTCCTCCAGGCGAATGCGGTCATGCAGCTCCCGATGGTTTCTCCTCGCAAGACGAATGTGTCGAGTCGCCTGACACTCCTATCGTCAGTCCTTGGAGCGCCTCGTGGGTAGCCGGCGAATGGCAGGGCGATGCGGTTTGCGGCGAAGAAAGCATTCAAACACGCACCGTGACCTGCATGCAATATGGCTATGAGGATCCCGATACCAATTCGAACTGGGGTCTCTATCCAACTACGCCCGATGCGTGCGAAGGCCAGACAAAGCCAGCAACAACTTATGTCGGCGATAAGATGGGACCGGGATGCGAGCCTGAGATTGTCATCGACGGACCGCCTTCGGTCAATCCTACTGCTACGCAGGCAAACTGGGCGAACAACGGCCAAGGTCCATACGAGACCCTTACCTGCAGCCAGAACCTGCTGGAGCGCGCCGCCGCCAGTTGCATCATCAATGGCGAAGATGTCGATGCAGAATACTGCGCCGAACTCTCCAACAGTGTTCCTGAATGGAATGAGATCATCGCTGATGGAGGAGCTCTTTTCCTCCAGAGAAACGCAGAAAACCTCTCTGGATGTCAGGTGCAGTGGCATCATCGTTACGAAGGCAACAACATGCCCATGGGCGGTGCATGCCGTGACGCACAAGGCGCCGGCGGCACAAATTACGTCGATTATTACTACTATCCGGCCTACTGCTTCCAGGTTGGACCTTACGGCATCTACGAAGTCGAGTTTCCGCACGATTTCGATGGAGACGGGGAGCCCGAATCCCGTTGGGATCCCTCCTATGACCCGGACTTCTTCTGCGAATCTGCCGGGCTTCCAAACCCCGGACCCTTGCGCACCGTCGAGACACAGATGGTCTGCGACAAATACGTCGGCGCAGACGAGGCTTCGGATAGCGTAGGGCGGTCTGCAGGTGACGATGCGATGTGTGCTGGCAGCCAGATCGGAGGAGTTCTTCAGATCCCTTACGGGACAAGCTGGTTTCCGACGATCGAGCAGCATTGCGCAAGCCTTGGCGCTGGATGTTGTCAGGTCCTCCCTGATCCCGATGAAAATGCACAGGACTCTCACCAGCGCATGTTCCAAGTCACCGCGCATCGCACCAACGCCCTGACGGATCGCGCAGGATATGACTGGTCGTCTGCATACTCGGTCTCGGTCAATTACGGTGCAAGCAACCCTCCCTGGACCGGCACTCAGCCTTATGGCGAAGCTCAAACGCGGGGTGACTAATGAACATGTTCCGGAATGCCGCCGTGCTCGTCACGGCGGCCGTTCTCGCCTCTTGCGGAGAGCAAACTGACGAACGTCAGCAGAGCAATGGACCTGCTGACAAGGCTTCAATAAGCGGCTGGGTTATTGGGGCCAGTCTCCCGGGCTCCTTTGGGCCGGGATACATCCTCGTCCATGAGAAGCTTGATCGAAAACTTTTCGAAGCAACTAGCTCCGATGGTCCTGACAGTCTTGAGCGCAAACCAGGACAGGTAGGACCTCCTGTCCCAGTCGAGATGGTCGCTATAGCTGCGGACGGAAGTGAGAGCCGGGCAACCATACTTGTTCAGTGTGCGAGAGGCGTTTCCTACACCCTCGAAGAAAAGGGCGTGACCATGGAAAGGTCTATGCTCAAAGATCTCCTCATCACTTCGGTTCATGCGATGTGCCGCGGCGCCCAAGGCGAAGGCATGGAACGGGAGGTCGCTATCACGAAAGCGAAGGAAGCCCTTGTCAGCGAAGATCCAGGGATTGCCGCCGCACGGCGTTTCCAGAGTTGACATCCTTAAAACCCGCGGCCAATAAAGCTGCATGACGACCCGAATCACTCTCTCGGAACGCGAACGACTGGGCTGACCCGGCCGCGTTTCCGCGCGCCCGGTCACGGCGCGTTCGGATCTCTCCTTATCCAAACGACGACGAGCCCCTTTCACCTGAAGGATCGGCAAGGCCGAACTGGCTCCATCGTCTAGCGGACAGGACGTCGCCCTCTCAAGGCGAAAACACGGGTTCGATCCCCGTTGGAGCCACCAGGCCTATCATCATGGCCCCGTGGTCTAGTGGTTAAGGACATCCCACTTTCACTGGGAAGGTCACGGGTTCGAATCCCGTCGGGGCCCCCATGACATCAATGAGCAACATCTTTGGACGCTATAGCAACTGTTTGGACAGTCTCTTTCGGAGATTCCGTCAGAATCATTGCAGGTGATGTTCTATACAGGTAGAAGCTCTTCAGCCAGCAACGACAATGTCCTTTTAACAAAGCAATAACCCGACATTCCAGTTGGTTTTTGAGAAATATGAAGGGAAGGAAAATGAGAAGGATCGTGCCTCCGTTCCATTAGGTAACCAACCTAAGGAACAACGACATGAAAAAGCACTTCACTCGCGACCCCGGTCACTACGATACCAAGGGTCGCTACGTTCACCGTTACGCAGGATATCATCGCAGTGTTCACACCATGAACGAACTGCGCCAGCTGCACGGAGACGATATTGACGGACACCCCGTCCGGCGCCGTCGCTTGAACATCCCCACGGCCTATGATGACCTTCCGATTACGCGCTCTTGGAAGCGTAGCTGGAAGGACTTCACCAAGAAGCGCCATCAGTGGGAAAAATAAGCTGCAAGGGCGGGAAAGCCAAAGGGCCTTCCCGCCCTTGTCTTATGCAAAATCCACGAAAGGAAACACAATGGACACCATGACCAAAGAAATCTCGGAAAACGAGCTGCAGGCCGGCGATCGCGTTCGGCTGGAAGGCATCGACTGGGATACCGATGGCGACGACCCTGCCGATCTTGAACTTCCCCTCGAGCTCGAAATGACCATTCCTCAGGACTGGTGTGAAGGCGAAAGCGTTGCCGACGTTCTGAGCGATCGCTTCGGCTTCTGCGTCCACGGGATCTCGGCCATCAAGCGTGTCTGATCTCCAAGTTTACGTGAACGTAAAGCTTTCGCTTTAAGATCTCATAATTTGCGTGCTATCCTAAAACCAACGGCAGCACGCAAGAGGACAAACGTCATGGCTACGCAACCTGAAACATACGAAACTCGACAGGCTTTATCTCTCCAGATCACCAATACGGGAGACAGCCCCATTCTCGACACCTACATGAAGGGCTACGAGAAGGTCTTCACTCTTCCTGACGAAAGCGAGGACCGCGACGGCTTCGCCGCCTGTCTGGCGCTTAACCACGGACGCGAGCATGAACGACTGGCCAGTGAATATGGCGAGTTCCGGGAAATTGTCGGCGTTGCACATGAAGCCGAAACAGGGATTGTGGGCGGAGCCAATTTCTTCGCTGGACCGGTTCAGCTCGAAGACGGCAGCACCGTAGTTTCTGTCCATCTGAACTACGCTCATATCGACGAGGAATTCCGGCGCTCAGGGCGGCTTCACGAAATGGTCGATGAGATATCCAAGATAGCGGCCGGGGCGTTTACCGACGAAGAAGTTCCCGTTGTCACTTTCCTCGAGCAGAACGATCCATTGGCCATGAGCCGCGAAGACTACGTCAAGGATACCGAGGCGTCGGGCATCGACCAGGTCGATCGTCTCAATGCATGGACCCGCCTGGGTGCGAAGATCGTCGACTTTCCTTATGTCCAGCCAGAACTGGCACCAGGGGAAGAGCCCAATCGAACTCTTGCTCTCGCTGCAATCACAAAGGACATGGACAAAATCCCCAATGAACTTCTCAGGGGACACCTTCATCGTTTCTTTGGGGTCAGCGTTGCCAAAGGAGAAGGACTGGCCAGAAGCGCCGAAGAGCAGCTCGAAATGCTCGACTCTCCGCAGGCCCCGCGCAATTATGGTCTGATCAATCCTGAGCCTGCTGTTGCGCGACTGAAAACAATGTCCAGGGACAGTCTTCCCGAAGGGAACATCCGGGATTTTGCCCGACAGGAAGAAGGCTCAGCGATGAACCGCAAGCTGCAGATCGCGCAGCAAATGCAGTTCCAGGCTTCGATCGGCTAATCCGCCAACAAACATCTTTGAATCGCTGCGCCGCGCATCCCACGATGCGCGGCGCAATTGTTTTTTCTGCAGAGGAAATCGCCATGAAACCTGAAGCCATCAGTTCTGACGCCCTTGCCGCCCGTCAGCGCCGCCTTGCGAAAGGCGTGAAACAGGAAAATGAAGCCAAGAAACGTAGTGTTGGTCTTCAGGGCATGATGGAGCTGCCACTTCTCGAGGCGCTGGAAGACAAGGGAGGCTCTGCGCGACCGCGCGACGTTTATGGAGAAGTAGCCGAACGGCTGAATCTCGACCCCGATGTGCGCGAAGAAACGCGCAAGGGCGGAGATCAGGAATACGCGGTATTCGATCAACAAGTTCGCTGGACCAGGCAGACTCTTGTCGCCAAGGAACTCGTCGCCGGAAAAAGAGGTATTTGGGAGCTCACCGACAAGGGGCGCGAAAAGCTCACACGGGTTCGCCGCGGCAAGGCAATTCTAATCTACAGCCTCGATAATGGCTTGGCCTTCCTGGCACACGCAGAGGAAGCTGCCGGCGCAATCGAGCCGGAAAGTCTGTCGCTCATCTTCACCAGCCCGCCCTACCCTGTAGTGGGCCGCGAATATGGCCGCTTCGGTGTTCCAGAGTGGCTAGACTGGATGAGCGTTCTTGTCGGCATGTGGAAAGATCTTCTTCGCGAAGATGGAACGCTTGGCGTCAATCTGATGGATGTCTTTGTTCCCGGCACGCCGATGATTTCGCCATACGTCGAGAGGTTTATGCTCGATGCAGTTGATCGACATGGTCTCCACCTCGCGGGACGCATGCCCTGGCATTCCCCCAACAAGCTTGCCAATATCGAATGGGGAGTGAAGCGGAAGGTCGCCCTGCGTAATACCGTCGAGCACGTTCTCCTGTTCTCAAAGTCAACTGCGCCAGCGTGGGATACCCAGCGACTCCCACGAGAGCCCTATGCTCCACGAAGCGAAGCGCAGCTGCGTTCCGATGCAAAGCGTGCTGCTGCCAAGGCTAATGCAAAACGCCCAGGCGGCTACGATATCAACGAAAATGCCTTTCGGCGTGATGGCGACGGTCGCATGCCATCCAATCTGATTATCTCAGGCGGAACCGGGGGAGGCGGAACCTACGCAAGAAAATGCCGAGAGGCCGGACTGTCCTTGCATCCAGCACGTTTTCCCGAAGAGCTACCCAAGCGAGTCATCTTGCTATCGACACAGGAAGGCGACACCGTTTACGACCCCATGGCCGGATCGAATACAACGGGTAAAGTGGCACTCGAACTCAACCGCCGCTTTATCTCGTCCGAACCCGTTCTGGAATATGCCGAAGGATCGGCACTGCGCTTCGATCACATGCCGGACTTCGAGAGATATCCGATCGCGGCGTAAGAAGCCAAACCACTAGGACTTTGCCAAACAGTTCTTATCGTCCTAAAAACCATGTCTGCAACCTTCTTACTGATGAGGCTTACCATGCCCAAAATGAAGCTCATTCCCCTTTCCTGCCTGCTGGCAGGGGCGTTCGCCGTAACTTCCTGCGGCGACAGCGGCGATACGCCTTCCCCCTACGAAGGAGGCGAGCAGGCCGCTGAAAGCAATTCGGGAGAGGCTCCCGCAGCACAGAGCGAGGCAATCGAATTGGGCGATCATGCCGGACGATGGAGCACCGAGTCAGGCGCGGTGGGCGAAGGATCTCGACTGGTTATCGACCTGACCAGCGAAGGCGATGTATCAATCGATGTTCGCACCATGGAGAACGGCGCCGAAGCCATCATGGAAAGCGCTATGGGCAAGGCAAGCGCGCAGGGGTCCGTTATCAAGGGAACCGTTCCCGACGGCGAAGGCGTGCACGCGGTTCTCGAGAAGTATTCAACCTGGACGCTTGACCCTGCTGGCACCATCACCGGCGTGGCCGGTTCGGAGCCTGTAAAGATCGCGAAGGAAGGACAGTGAGATTTTTGCTGGCCCTTCCGTTCGCCCTTCTCGTAACCGCATGCGGAAGCGAGCCCGAAGGAGGAAGCGCCGAAGAGACCATGAACCCGCCCCTTCCGCCTCAGTCACCGGTGGATGACGCGCTTACTGAGATCCCTCCTGCAGAACGGCGGAATTTTCAGAAAGCCATTATGTGCGAGGTCCAGAGGAGCACCGGCGAAGCCATCGATGTCACTCCGGAATATATCCGCGATCTGCGCCAACGCTTGGCAGATGATCCGTCACTCGCCGAGTGCTAGAACAATTTTCAGGATGACAGGTTTGAAATATGCTCATATGATTTGATCCTGATTCATTTCTGCAGGGCATCGTTGAGCATATGAAAAGATTTTCCCTACTGATCGGCGCTGCAACGCTCGCTCTCACCATTCCGAGCACCGTTCTTGCGCAAGAAGTCATCATGCGTCGGCCGCTCCCCGTGCCTACGGATGGCGCCGAGTGGCGGACCTCTCCCTTCATTATCTACGACCGGTTCGGGAACGTCGTTCAGCCGCAAAATGCCTGCGGCCCTTATGAACAGCGACGCGATGTTGACTGCATCCAGCGCGGAGAGGTTGTTGGCGACTATTATTGTCGGGATGCAGGTCCCAAGCCGGAAGAGACGAAGAACGAGTTTCTGGATGCCGGATGTTCATACACCTGGTATCAGGGTGGGTTTGAAGACCCCGGCCCCTCGTGCTCCAACGCAGAGCGTCAGGAGCAGCTGGTAGAATGCCGGCGCGATTACGATGGTGAAGTCGTTTCCGATTCGCTGTGCAGCGGAACCAAGCCCGATACCGAGCGCACAGTTGTCGACCATTCGACATGCACTTATTCGTGGAACGATGAAGATCCTTTTGCTGATCCAGGTGAGAACTGCACGGCCACCGAAGAGTGGACCAAGAACGTCTTCTGCGAGCGCGATCTCGATAAGGAACCTGTGGCTGCATCCATGTGCGATGCCAGCTCGCGTCCTGCCGACACCGAAACCCGAGCCGACTATTCCACCTGCACCTACAGCTGGGATAATGACGAATATGTCGATCCTGGTGCCTCGTGCACCGCAACCGAAACGCAGACGCGCGCCGTATGGTGCAAGCGCGATCTCGACGACAACGTCGAGCCTGACAGTTCCTGTGATCCCACCCAGCGACCGGCATTGAGCCAAGTTGTCGAAGACTATTCGGATTGCACCTATGAATGGCGCGAAGGTGGCTTCGACAATCCCGGGGGCGCATCGTGCAATGCCTCGGAAACCCAGACGCAAACCGTAACCTGCCAGCGTTCCAATGGCGATACGGTAGAAGATTCCTTCTGCACCGAAACAAAGCCTGACACCCAGCGGGTCGTGGAAGATTTCGATTCCTGCACGTATGCATGGGATCCGGGCGCATGGAGCAACCCTGGCGGTGCGTCGTGCACGTCCGCCGAAGACCAGACCCGGACTGTTGTGTGTCGGCGTTCCAATGGCCAGATCGCAGATGACAGCTTCTGCACGGGCACGAAGCCTCCCAGCACGAGGACCGTGCCCGACTATGATTCGTGCACCTATGCATGGCATCAGGGTGGATGGAATAATCCGGGCGGCGCGTCCTGCACCTCCTCCGAAACGCAGACGCAGACTGTCACTTGCCGCCGCTCAAATGGCGAGACCGTGGCCGACAGCTTCTGCACCGGCACCAAGCCGCCAAGTTCGCGTAACGTGCCCGACTATGATTCGTGCACCTATGAATGGGATGAAGGAGCCTGGAGCAATCCGGGTGGGGCATCGTGCACGACTTCCGAAACGCGCACGCGTTCGGTGGTCTGTCGGCGTTCGAACAACGAAGTCGTGGCCGACAGTTTCTGCTCAGGCAACAAGCCGGCGACCTCGCAGCCCTTCGAAGATCTCGATGGCTGCACCTACGAGTGGCGCGAGGGCGGCTTTGGTCCTTGGACCAGCACCTGCTCGAACTCGGCAACACGTAGCCAAAGCGTAACGTGTCGTCGGAGCGATGGCACAATCATGACGGGTTCACAGGAATCGCTGTGCACGACAAATGACGGTCCCAAGCCGGCTGCACAGGAGGGACCGATCGGTCTTTACTCGACCTGCGGTTATACGCCTAGCTATGGCGCATGGAGCGCCTGCAATGGCACGAGCCGCAGCAGGACGATGGCTACTTGCCGCCGTGATACAGGCGACAATGTCGCACTGAGTTATTGCACCGACCG
>CESL01006595.1_pt1 | contig 23037 bp, 15 predicted proteins | sample 531221 | NCBI WGS metagenome assembly CESL01 (sample SAMEA2622197, study PRJEB7988) | marine metagenome | biome: marine biome (ENVO:00000447); feature: mesopelagic zone (ENVO:00000213) & marine oxygen minimum zone (ENVO:01000065); material: "saline water (ENVO:00002010), including plankton...
AATTATGACCGCTTCTATAAAAGCGATTAAAGATCGGTTTAATACAGAGCATATAAAGCTTTCCGCACAGCAATATTTAATCAAGTTCTATGAAAGTCATGGTTTTAAAAGTGAAGGCGAAGGATACCTGGAAGATGGTATCCCGCACATTGCAATGAAAAAATAGTGTTTAATTTTGTAGAATCTTAGCATATTGGCCTGGGTTGTTTAAAACTTCCCTGGCCTTTTTTATTTCCTGGCTACTGGCTACATGGTTCTGATATAAACCTTCCTGGTAAAAATAGTGTTTAATAATCTGGTCTTGTAAAACCGACTGGATTTCATCTTTTTTATGATCCAATTCTTCAGCCTTACTTTTATCGATTTCTAAGGAGATTTGTTTATAACTATCAAGTATATCTTGCTGAAAACCTTCAGATTGTGCAGTTATCAACAATTCTTCTAATTCCTGTTCAGTATTGGTTTTATAGGTAAAATCTGTTGATTTTAAATAGCTTTTAAAATCATTAAAGTCGGCATCGCTAAACGTATATTTTACCGGATCTTGAACATCATGTTGATAATAGTAGTTAGTAGCATAATTAAAAATTGCATTTTTCTCTAAAAGGGCTCTGGTAATACTACTGTATTCTGAAGATTCTAATCTCACATCAGGTAAAATTCCGCCACCATCGTAAACCGTTCTTCCATTTTTTGTTTTAAAAGCGTTATAATCTTCTACTTTGGTGCGAACGGCTTTACCGTTTTCATCCCGTTTGCGGTAATCTAAGGCCTGTATACAACGTCCGCTTGGAGTGTAATAACGTGAGATCGTAATTTTAAGTTGAGTGCCATAGGCGATTTCCTTTGGTCGTTGTACCAAACCTTTACCAAAAGTACGCGCACCTACCACGACTCCTCTATCCAGATCCTGAATGGCGCCAGATACAATTTCACTAGCCGAGGCACTTTGACCGTTCACTAAAACTACTAATGGAATTTTGGTGTCTATAGGTTCTTTTTGTGTATAATATTCCTTATTATATTTTTCAATAACAGATTTGGTGCTGGTAATCAATTCTCCTTTGTCAAGGAAAATGTTACTTACATTTATTGCTTCGCTCAATAAACCACCTGGATTACCTCTAAGATCCAGAATAATTTTATCTGCGCCCTGGCTCTTAAGATCTTTTACCGCTCTACTGGTTTCTTCATAAGCTTTTTGGTTAAATCTGCTAAGCACCACATAGCCGCTATTATCTTCTAAAAGCGTATAAAACGGAACGGCTTTTAATTCAACCGAACTTCTTTTAATGCTGGTTTGTTGAGTTTTGCCCTGCCGCTGGTAGGTAATATTTACTGCAGAATTTACAGAACCGTTTAATAATGCCTGCGCACCTTCAGTAAAATCTGAGACTTTGGTATTTCCAATTTTAGTGATTTTATCGCCGGGTTTTAGTCCGGCTTTATCGGCAGGATAATCTTTGTAAACTTCAGTTATTAACAATACATCTTCATCTTGTTTTAAAGCAGCACCAATGCCGGTATATTCTCCTTCCATATTAATCCTGGAGCTTTGCACATCCTGTTCGCTCCAAAAGTTGGTATAAGGATCCAAATCGGTCAACATCGATTTTATTGCCGTATCCATTAGATCTGCCGGGCTGGTTTCATCAACATAATTCATGTTGATTTCCTTAAAAAGCGTGGTAAAAATTTCAATTTGTTTGGCGATTTCAAAGAAATCAGATTTAAAACCAAAACTTGTGAATAATACCGCACCACCAAAAATTAAGATTAGTGTTTTTTTATAGAATTTCTTTTTCATCCTTTCTTTTAGTTTAAAGATGAAGTATGGATTCATCCTAGTTTAAAACCTAGTCTAAAACGCTTATTTTTTCCTTTTGTTTTAAGCGTTCCAGTAGATCCACCATTAACTGTTCCATCTTTATCTGAGAAATATCTTCCCGGGAAAGATAAATAAACATCAATGCATATTGCTGCTTTGCCCCGGTCATAACAATATACTTATTTTTTCTGAAAGATTCTCGCATTAGTCTCTTAATGCGGTTTCGCTGTACGGCAGTTTTTATAAATTTCTTAGGAACAGAAAATCCCGTCTTAAAATATGGATTTTTAACTGAAACTGTTTTTGAATTCCTAGAAGGGATAGGAATATAAACCAATCGTAACGGATAATTCTTTATCGATACACCTTCCGCAAAAAGTGTATCAATAAGAATTTTACTTTTTAATTTTTCCTGTTTATTGAAGCCTTCTTCCATGCCCCAAAAATAGGTATTGTAAATGGATATTTACAAACTAAAGCTTAAGCTGATTTTGGGTCTCGCTTCCTGCTTTATAATCTTTAATATTCTGTATGGTAACTTCAGCAATTTGCTGTAATGCCTCTTTGGTTAAAAATCCCTGATGGGCTGTAATAAGTACGTTTGGAAACGAAATTAATCGAGCAATGACATCATCTTTGATCACACTTTCAGATAAATCTTTAAAAAATAATTGTTCTTCCTGCTCGTAAACATCGATGCCTAAATAGCCTAATTTTCCAGATTTTAAAGCTTCAATAGTGTCTATCGTGTTAATTAATGGGCCGCGGCTGGTATTGATTAACATCATGCCATCTTTCATTAGTTTAAAGCTCTCTTTATTAATAATATGTTTGGTTTCTGGATTTAATGGGCAGTGTAAAGAGATGATATCAGATTGCTCTAAAAGCTTTTCAAAAGAAACATATGTACCGCCATGCGCTAAAATCTCTCGATTTTCGAATTTATCGTAGGCGATAACGTTACAACCAAAACCTATCATGTTTTTGGCGAAAATGCTACCTATTTTCCCGGTACCAATCACACCTACTGTTTTCCCATGAAGATTGAAACCACGTAAGCGTTCTAAAGAAAAATTACCTTCTCTGATTCTATTATAGGCCTTATGTGTTTTTCGATTTAAGGTAAGGATTAAGGCAATGGCATGTTCTGCCACTGCTTCGGGGGAATAAGCCGGCACTCGATAAACTTTAATTCCAAATCTTTTCGCTGCGACAAGATCCACGTTATTGAAACCAGCACAGCGTAAAACCACGAATTTCACGCCATTTTTAGCTAAAATCGCTAAGGTTTCTTCATTAAGATCATCATGTACAAAAACGCAAACACCATCATAATCTTTGGCAAGATTGGCGGTATCTTTATATAATCTAACCTCAAAATATTTTAAGTCGATGTCCTTCTTGTGATAAGGATCAAAGAATTCTTTGTCGTAAGATTTAGTGCTAAAAAAGGCTAATTTCATTTTTCTGATCTTGAATATTTAAAAATATAAAATTCAGGGTTTAAATGAAATTTATAAAAGAAGCTTTTTAAAATAAAAAAGTCCGGCTTATGCCGGACCTTAATAGAATACAATAATATTTTATTCAGAATCTACTTGTCCGTAAGTATTGTTACTACGATTAACATCAGCCATAAGCTGAGATTCGTCAATTTCTATAGATTTTATATTAGCTTTAGGAGTATCTATTTCCAAATCGTAAGTTGGATAAGCCCAGGGCCAGTCTTCTTTTACAATTCGCTCTACATCGCCTTCAGCCGGTTTTTCCCAACGCATCATACGTAATGGCATATAATATAATTTCTTACTACCATCGTTTAAAGTCACCGTAACTTCAACAGGCATGGGCATTAAACCTTTTCTTTCTAAAGTTACTTTTGTTCCGTTTTCAGCTTCCTCTACACTATTGATTGCATAATCGATTTGATTAGTAGTTTCTGTCCAATCGGTTAGATACCAGTGTAATTCGGCTCCAGATACTTTTTCAGCAACTCTAATAAAATCATTAGGTGTTGGATGTTTAAATTTCCATTCGTCGTAATAGCGATTTAACGTTTTGGCTAAATTTTCCTGCCCGATAATATATCCCAGTTGTGCTAAGAATACAGCTCCTTTGCTATAAGCCGCGATAGAATAAGCGGTATTGATATCGTAACGATCACCATGGGTTGTTTGAGGTTGCTCTGCTCCAGAGGTAGCAATGTAGTTATAGCCTCTATAAGATCCGGCAAAAGGATTTCCCGAAGTTCCTTTGATCGTTTTTTGAGCCAGCCCGGAAATATAAGTGGTAAAACCTTCATCCATCCAAGGATGCTCAGATTCGTTAGTAGCTAATAATTGTTGAAACCAGGAATGTGCAAATTCGTGAGCAGTAGTGCCCAGTAAGCTATTGTAGTCTTCTCCGCCGGTAATTAAAGTACACATGGCATATTCCATACCACCATCGCCACCCTGTATAACAGAGTATTGTGGCCATGGATAAGGACCTATATGTTTGTTAAAAAACGCCAATAATTTAGCTGTTTCGGGCTGAATTTTTTTCCAGGCTTCAGTTACTTTTGGATCATCTTTGTATAAAAAGTGAAGCATAACACCGCTTTCGGTTTCCAGTTTATCATGGATAAAATCTGGATCTGCAGCCCAGGCAAAATCATGTACTTTTTCGGCTTTAAAATTCCAAGCCAGTTTTTTACCTTTATGTTTTACTTTAGTTCCTTTTTCTTCGTATCCATAACCAATTTCTTCAGGATTTTGTAAAACACCTGTTCCACCGATAATATAATCTTTATCGATATTTATGGTTACATCAAAATCACCCCAAACGCCATGAAATTCTCTGGCGATATAAGGATCTGCATGCCATCCTTCAAAATCATATTCAGCTAATTTAGGATACCACTGTGTCATGGAGAGCGCGACACCATCGGCATTATTTCTACCAGATCTTCTGATTTGTACGGGTACCTGGCCTTCAAATTCCATTTTAAAAGTAGTAGATTTTCCTGGTAAAATAGGTTCGGCAAGATGTACGATAAGAATCGTTTCTTCTTCTTCTGTTTCTACTTTTTTACCATCCTGGGTTAACGAAGTAGCTCTTAAATAACCAATCTCATCTTCTTTAAGTTTGGCGATTCTACTCTCGTAATCTGGATTTTGGCGATCTCCTTTATTATTCACCATTCTTCCATCCGGATCTTTGATATCCTGTAAACGTCGATCCATCTCGCTTCCCGGTTGAAAAGCGTTAAAGAACATATGGTAATATACTTTATGTAAGGTATCTGGTGAATTATTGGTATAAACCAACTCCTGAGTACCGGTATAACGGTAATTTTCAACATTCATATCTACGTTCATATCGTAGTCTACATGTTGTTGCCAGTAGCAGGTATTATTTTGTGCCTGCGAAAATGCAGAAACCAAAAGTGCCAGACTAAAAATTAGTTTTTTCATAAATGTGGGTTATTATTTAGAAACTTTAGATGCTAAAATTAGTGCATTATATAAATTAACAATCTTTCCAGAGGTAGAAAGTTCACTAAACTCCTGCGTGTTTAAACGATCACCACCAACAATTACATTGGCCTGTACCGGTAAACCACTATCCATAATAATCTTTTTAACCTGTGGTGCTGTTAATTTAGGAAAATATGATCTAATCATTGCTGCAATACCGGCAACTTCAGGTGAAGCCATAGAAGTTCCCTGTAAATATTCATATTCATTATTTGGTGTCGTAGACCAGATTTTATTTCCCGGAGCAAACACATCTACGTTTTTCTTCCCGTAGTTAGAGAAATCGGCTACCAGTTTAGAACCATAATCATAATTTAAGGCACCCACAGTTAAGAAGTTATCGCTAATTTCTATGGCATTATCTGGTGTTTGATCGTTTGGATACACCATTTTCTCATCCAGGTTTAAGCTTTCATTACCGGCTGCATTTACAATTAATACATCGTGATCTGCTGCATATTTAATAGCATCTCTTACCCAATCTGGGTGGGTAGAGAAATATTTACCAAAACTGGTATTGATTACTTTAGCACCATTATCCACTGCATATCTAATAGCAAGAGCAATATCCTTATCGTACTCATCTCCATTTGGTACCGCCCTTATCGCCATAATTTCAACATTCTGCGCAACACCGTTCATTCCTATGCCGTTATTTCTTTGGGCGGCAATAATACCGGCTACGTGCGTACCATGCTTTATGTTTTCTTTATCGGCTTCAGGTCCCATGACGTTGTTATTTCCGTAATTACGATCACTTAGATCATCGGGATTATCACCAACCAGTTCTCTACCGTTAAGATCCAGATTTAAATTGATTTTAACCTGATCTGAGTAATAATCAATGGCACCATCTAATTCTTCAATTGCTTTTGGAATATTTTCATTTACATTTTGCTGAATCTGAAGCAACATGGCTTTATACTGGCTTAAAGGCTGTGCGGTAGCCTGCATTGCTTTTAGTTCATCTATCGTGTAATCTTCTTTTCCTAATTGAGAAGAAACCGCCTGATGTGCAGCTACCAGTTGAGATTTTATTTGTTGGTACTGCGCCAGGTTTTGTTGTGCTTCCGTTAATTTCTTGTTGTATTCGGCTTCAGCATCTTTGTAAAGAATAAATTCTTCGCGATTGGCTTCACTGATGGCACTTGCCGATTTTCCTTCGTATTTAGGTTTTAATTTTCTGTAAATTCTTACAAATTCTAAATTTTCATCTACAGCATCGCCTAAAAAGTTCCAGCCATGAATATCGTCGATATATCCATTGTTATCATCGTCTATTCCATTTCCCGGAATTTCATCTTCATTTGTCCAGATAACATTTTTAAGATCTTCGTGCTCGATATCTGTACCACTATCAATTACCCCCACAATCACTTTGGTGCCTTTTTGATCTTTGATAATTTCTGAATACGCCCTATCTACACTCATACCCGGAATAGTATCATACACCAAATCGGCTTCTGGCCAGTTTTTAAACTGAGCATCGGTAAGTGCAGTCACCTTAAGCGGAATCGTATCGATACTTGCAATTGGAGTTGAAACAATTGCAGGAGCACTACTCCCACAAGACGCAAGAATGGCTGCTGAGGTAGCAGCCAGTAATGGTTTATAAAATGGAATTTTCATTTTAGTTAAATAATTCATTAAACGTGTATGTTTGGTCATGTCTTACACCTTTCTCGGTGTGTTTTACGGTTATAACTTCGTTGTGCGCATCATGTTGCATAAAAAGATAAATTTCTTCGTCTGCGGCTTTATCTAAAAAGCTTTTCTTTTCCGGCAAGGTTAATAACGGGCGGGTATCGTATCCCATCACATAAGGTAATGGAATATGTCCTGCCGTTGGAAGCAAATCTGCCATAAAAACCAGCTTTTTTCCTTTATACTCCAAATGAGGTATCATTTGTTTGTCAGTATGCCCATCTACAAAGAGTACGCCAAAGCCAAGCTCTGGAATATTTGTAAAATGCTCTTTATTGTTTCTATCTACAAAATGTAATTGTCCGCTTTCTTCTATTGGTAAGATATTTTCCTTTAAAAAAGAGGCCTTTTCACGAGCGTTAGGTGTTGTTGCCCATTGCCAGTGATCTTTATTACTCCAGTATTTTGCATTTTTAAAAACCGTTTCATAACCGGTGCGATCTTTATTCCATTGTACACAACCACCACAGTGATCAAAATGAAGATGGGTAGTAAATACATCGGTAATATCGTCGCGGTGAAATCCGTTTTTTTGTAAAGATTTGTCTAGTGAATCATCGCCCCACTGATAGTAATAACTAAAGAATTTTTCACTTTGCTTATCTCCCAGGCCGGTATCAATAAGAATTAATCGATTACCATCCTCGATTAAAAGGCTTCGAGCGCCAATATCGATCATGTTATTGCTATCTGCGGGATTTGTTTTTTGCCAAATACTTTTTGGAACCACGCCAAACATAGCCCCGCCATCCAGCTTAAAATTCCCTGCTTCGATAGGATATAGTTGCATAAATTATCAAATTTTCAAAATATATCGCAAATTATTAAATCAAATGCTTAAAAGCAGTTTATTGAATCTATTTAACATCAGATTACAAATAATTTTAGTTTAAGACGAGCTTGTGAGCAAACTAAACTATTTTTAATATTTTTAGCTTTTAAATCAAATCAAAAAGATTAATGTTAGAATTAGCAGGTATAGTAATTTTAGGAATATTGGCACAATGGGTGGCGTGGAAATTTAAAATTCCTGCAATCCTTCCATTGATTTTGATCGGACTTTGTGTAGGGCCAATTGCCACCATGTTTACAGATGATGGAAGTAAACTAATAGAGCCTATTTGGACTGGGGAATCTGGATTGTTCCCGGGCGAAAGTTTATTTTATTTTGTCTCGCTTGCCATTGGGATTATCCTTTTTGAAGGTGGTTTAACCCTTAAAAAGGGAGAAATTTTAAATGTAGGTTTTGTAATTGTGAAATTAATTACGGTTGCTGTAATTATAACATTTATAGGAGCAGGGATAGCCGCTCACTATATTTTCGATCTAAGCTGGCAGATTTCGTTTTTATTTGCTTCATTAATTATAGTTACCGGTCCCACAGTAATTACGCCTATCCTACGTAATATTCCGCTTAAAAAAGATGTTTCTACCATTTTAAAATGGGAAGGAATTCTTATAGATCCTATAGGGGCATTGTTTGCCGTGTTGGTTTTTGAGTTTATTAGTGCAGGAAAAGGAAAAGAGTATACTTCAACCGTGTTACTGGAATTTGGTAAAATCGTACTTTTCGGCTTCACTTTCGGCTTCACTTTTGCCCATGCCCTGGCCTACAGTATCAAGAAAAATATTATTCCGCATTATTTATTAAATGTGCTTACCCTGGCCGCTGTATTAGGGGTTTTTGTGTTATCAGATCAGTTTGCTCACGAAAGCGGACTTTTGGCTGTGGTAGTGATGGGGATGGTGATGGGAAATATCGACCTTCCAAACTTAAAAGAGCTGTTATATTTCAAGGAATCCTTAAGTGTCCTTTTAATTTCTATTTTATTTATTTTGCTGGCTGCAAATATCAATATGGAAGATCTGTATCTGATATTTACCAGTAAGGCGATCTGGCTATTTGCAGTAATTGTTTTTGTCGTAAGACCGTTAGGTGTTTTTATAAGTAGTATCAATTCTTCATTAAAATTCAATGAAAAACTGTTTATAAGCTGGGTTGGACCTCGCGGAATTGTAGCTGCGGGTATTGCCTCTTTATTTGGTATAGAGCTGGCGAATCAAGGTGTGGAAGGTGCTGAATATATTACACCGCTGGTGTTTATGATCGTGTTGGGAACGGTATTATTAAACGCTACCACTGCCCGTTTATTTGCTCAGCTTGTGGGTGTATTTTTAAAGGATTCTGAAGGAATTTTAATTATTGGAGCTTCGTCTTTTTCAAGAATTATCGGTAAGTATATGGAAGAGAATGGAAGACATGTTGTTTTGGTTGATAATAATGGGATGAATGTTAGAAAGGCCAAGAGCATGGGCTTAGATGCGATAGAAGAAAATGTGTATTCTGAAGATCTTATTAATAATATCGAGCTTAATGACATAGGTTATTTAATGGCGATGACCAGTAACAGTGAAATTAATAAGAATGCCATAGAAAAATTTAGAAAGCATTTTGGTGAAAACGGCTCTTTTAGAGTAGTTTCTCCAGAAGAAATGCAGGATCCCGAAAATAATCCAAAAGAAGGATTGTTCTCTCAAACAGATGATTATGTTAAACTTACCAATCTTGCCCGAAAATATTCACAGGTGCATGAGATTACGCTGAACTCTAAAGAGCATTATGAAGGATTAATAGAAATTTCCAAAACCGATCCAGATATTATTCCACTATTTGTAAAAAATAACGAAGGAAATCTTAGTATTATTCCGTCTAATAGTAAAGAAGTAGAAATTGAAGAAGGTTTTAAGCTGGTGTATTTAGGAAAGCAGATGGAGGTTGAAGATAATTCTAATACTGGAGACGCAGAAGATACTAAAACCAATACTGAGGAAGATTAATATAGATTCAGATTATATGAGAAACGCCCAATTTCAATTATTGAAATTGGGCGTTTCTCATTATATTTTTAGCTAATTTATTTAAATTTAATCATGCTAGCCTTCTTAGTATTATTCGGCTTCCATTGCCTCAATCAGTTCGTCTGTAATATCAAGGTTATGATATACATTTTGAACATCATCATCATCTTCAAATTTTTCGACGAGATTTAAGATCTTTTTAGCGTCTTCAACCGGAAGTTCTACGGTATTTAAAGGAATTCGTTGTACCTCAGAAGATTTTGTCTCGATGTTTAATTCTTCCAGTTTGGAGGACATCATTCCAAAGTCATTAAAATCGGTATAAATCGTCATCAGGTCGTCCTCTTTTTCGATTTTGGTCGCACCCCCTTCAATAAGTTCAAGCTCAAATTCTTCAAGGTTCATTTCAATTTTTTCCTTTTCCAGCACGAAAACCCCTTTTTTATCGAATAAGAATTCTAACGAACCATTAGTTCCCAGACTTCCACCATTTTTAGTAAAAATTGATCTTACTGAGGCTACAGTTCTATTGGTATTATCTGTGGTGCATTCTACAAAAATGGCAATTCCGTTAGGCCCATACCCTTCAAAAGTTACGGTTTCGTAATTATCCGCATCTGCCCCACTTGCTTTTTTAATTGCACGATCTATAGTGTCTTTGGGCATATTAACCCCTTTTGCGTTGCTTATCGCATTACGCAAGCTTGGATTAGCTTCAGGATCTGCCCCTCCACCTTCTTTAACAGCTACACTAATTTCTTTAATTGCCCGGGTAAACTGTTTAGCCCGTTTTTTATCCTGTGCCCCTTTACGGTGTTTTATATTCGCCCATTTACTATGTCCAGCCATTTTCCTCTTCTTTTTAGTGCTTTTTACTCAATTTTCATTCAATTTAGGTCGTTTTTAATGAAAAATGAAGCAATTTTCACAAATTTAAGAAATTGAAATACAATGCTAAAATTTGAAGTTTTACAGGTTCGAGTAAACGTATTCTAATTAGAAGTTTTTACAGCTTAAGTGGTTTAAACGATTTAAAATGTCTGAAGCGTTTATGAAAAACAAAACCCCTCATAGCTTCAAAACTATGAGGGGGTTTTTATATAAAATCAGCTTTTAAACTTTTACTAGTCGTTTAATTTCAACACCGCCATAAAAGCTTCCTGAGGTATTTCTACGTTTCCAACCTGGCGCATACGTTTTTTACCCTTTTTCTGCTTCTCTAAGAGCTTTCTTTTACGGGAGATATCTCCACCATAACATTTTGCAGTTACGTCTTTTCTAAGCGCTTTTACGGTTTCTCTGGAGATAATTTTTGCCCCAATTGCCGCTTGAATAGGAATGTCAAACTGCTGTCTTGGGATCAATTCTTTCAGTTTTTCACACATCTTCTTACCAATATCGTATGCATTATCCTGGTGTAATAAAGCTGAAAGCGCGTCTACTTTATTTCCGTTAAGTAAAACATCAACTTTTACCAGTTTAGAAGTACGTAATCCAACAGGAGAATAATCGAAAGAAGCATAACCACGGGAAACTGTTTTTAAGCGATCATAAAAATCAAAAACAATTTCAGCTAAAGGCATATCAAAAGATAACTCTACACGCTCTGTAGTTAAATATGTTTGATTAGTAATTTCTCCTCGTTTTTCGATACAAAGAGACATTACATTGCCAACATAATCAGATTTCGTAATAATCGTCGCTTTAATATATGGCTCTTCTACCCTATTTAATGTAGAGGGTTCGGGTAGATCTGATGGATTATTTACCAAAATAACCTCATCCGGATGTTTATTCGTATAAGCGTTGTAAGATACGTTAGGAACGGTGGTAATTACTGTCATGTCGAACTCACGCTCTAATCGTTCCTGAATTATCTCCAGGTGAAGCATTCCCAGGAATCCACATCTAAAACCAAAACCTAATGCTGCAGAACTCTCTGGAGTGAACACCAAAGAGGCATCGTTAAGCTGAAGTTTTTCCATAGAAGCTCGTAATTCTTCATAATCTTCAGTATCTACAGGATAAATCCCGGCAAATACCATAGGTTTTACATCTTCGAATCCGGCAACAGCTTCGGTAGTTGGATTTTTAGCATCGGTAATGGTATCCCCTACTTTTACTTCTCTAGCGTCTTTGATTCCGGTAATTAAATAACCAACATCTCCGGTTTTAATTTCCTGTTTTGGATGCTGAATAAGCTTTAGCGTACCAACTTCATCTGCGGAATAATCTTTACCAGTTGCCACAAATTTGATGTGTTGGTTCTTCTTAATACTTCCGTTAATCACCCTAAAGAACGTTTCTACTCCGCGAAACGGATTGTAAACCGAATCGAAAATCAAAGCTCTTAATGGTGCATCTACTTTGCCGCTGGGAGCTGGTATTTTGGTAATAATAGCATGTAATATTTCCTCTATACCAATTCCTGTTTTAGCACTTGCAGGGATAACATCGTCAGGATCACAGCCTAAAAGGTCCACAATATCATCGGTTACTTCCTCGGGATTTGCACTGGGAAGGTCTACTTTATTTAAAACCGGGATAATCTCAAGATCGTTTTCTAAAGCCAGATAAAGGTTAGAAATTGTTTGTGCCTGTATACTTTGTGCGGCATCAACTACCAGTAAAGCACCTTCACAGGCGGCAATAGATCTGGAAACCTCGTAAGAGAAATCCACGTGTCCCGGGGTGTCGATTAAATTTAGCGTGTAATGCTCACCTTCATGAACATAATCCATTTGGATTGCATGACTTTTAATAGTGATACCACGCTCCCGCTCCAAATCCATATTATCTAAAAGCTGTGCCTGCTTTTCTCGTTCTGTTACCGATCCTGTAAAGTCTAAAAGTCTATCGGCTAGTGTACTCTTTCCATGATCGATATGGGCGATGATACAAAAATTACGAATGTGTTTCATGCAATTGTGAACATTAATTTGTTTAAACCTATAAGGCTTTATTCGCTGAGTTTAAAACTCGGATATTTTAAAATTATTAAGCGTTTTTCAATATCTTAAAGCCTTCGTGACTTATTAAAATAAACGCCATCCAAAAATCCAAAATAAAAAAAGTCAGAAAATATCGATTTTTGACAGTATAGTTATAAAATTTTTGGGCTGCAAATATAGTGTATTTCAAATACCTGATATAAACTTTACGAAGCTGTTTAAAAATTCAGGAATTTGAAAGTTTCAATACATAATTCTAAGTAAAAATTTAAGTTATGTTCTTTTTAATTATAAAAAAAGTTAATAAAGTGTTTAAGTTTTATAAAAAAGTTTCTTTTTTTTGTAAGAGGCTTTCTGTAAAATTTTAATGATTTGAATTTAAGCTTTTTTAATATGCTAATTTAAAATAGGGGTAAATAAATATTATGAGCAATAACTCGAATACTTCAGGAACCAGCAGGTCGATTATTATTATAGGAATCTTATTTTTTATTTTTGGATTTGTCACCTGGTTAAATTCAGTGTTAATCCCTTATTTAAAAACCGCAAACGAGCTGAATAACTTCCAATCGTTTTTTGTGGCTTTTGCTTCTTATATTTCATATTTCGTAATGGCTATTCCCTCAGCAAAGGTTTTAGAGAAAACCGGGTTTAAAAAAGGGATGGGGCTGGGATTAATAGTAATGGCGGTAGGTGCTTTGATATTTATTCCTGCGGCAGCCTCCAGAACGTATGCCTTATTCCTTACAGGATTATTTGTTCAGGGTACAGGATTGGCACTGTTACAATCTGCTGCCAATCCTTATATTACCGTATTAGGGCCTATTGAAAGTGCAGCGAAGCGTATTAGTATTATGGGAATTTGTAATAAGGTTGCCGGGATTTTAGCTCCTTTAACCATTGGTGCTATTTTGCTTAAAAATATGGATCAGGTTGAGGCTAAACTTAGTACATTGACCGGGGCTGAGCGTGAAGCCGAATTAGATTTGCTTTCGTCCCGGGTAGAAATGCCTTATATCGTTATGGCGATTGTTCTTGTTGGTTTAGCGGTACTTATTTATTTTTCTTCTTTACCAGAAATCGAAACCGATAAAGAAGATGAAAGTCTTGCTGAAGCTAATAAAAATAAAACCAGTGTATTCCAGTTTCCTAATTTGCTTCTGGGAACATTGGCCATGTTCTTATATGTAGGAGTTGAGGTAATTGCTGGTGATACCGTAATTACATACGCGAAAGACGGGCAGGGTATACCTTCAGAAGCAGCTTTACAATTTACTTCGTATACCTTAGCAGCGATGATCGTTGGTTATTTAATAGGGACTGTAACGATTCCAAAATACATTAGTCAGGCAAAAGCCCTTCGAATTTCCGGAATTTTGGGTATTTTGCTGGGATTAGCTGCAATTTTTACTGATGGTTTTGTTTCTGTACTTTGTATCTCGATGTTAGGATTGGCAAATGCAGTAGTTTTCCCGGCCATTTGGCCTTTAGCCTTAGACGGTTTGGGAAGGTTTACCAAAATTGCTTCGTCGTTTTTAATTATGGCGATTGCCGGTGGTGCGATTGTACCTTTAGCCTATGGTTCTTTAGCCGATAGTTTCGGATTGCAACAGGCATACTGGGTGGTGATTCCATGTTATTTATATATCCTTTTCTTTGCGGTTAAGGGATATAAAATTAGATAAAAATCTTATTGAGGATTTTAAATAGCCAAACCAAAATGCATCTAAAAGGCCACATATATCAAGAGAATTAAAGCCGGGGAAAGCTGTTTAATTATTTAAAAATTGGAAAATTAAATGTTTAGCCTAAATTTATTCGTGTAAAAAATATAAGTATGAAACGTTCTTTCTTTTCTGTTTTCCTTGTAGCCTTTATTTTTATAGGTGCTTACGCTCAGGATAAACCAGCTATTATTCCAATGCCTTCCAAAATTGAATGGAAAAATAGCGAATTTCAGTTTCCGTCTACCATAACTTTTTATGCAGATGCCAGGGCCGAAGAAAGTTTAAAATGGCTTAAAGCTTTATTGAATACTACAGGAAGTAAGTTTGAAAAAGCTTCAGAGAAAGAAGCTAAGATTTCATTAAAAATCAATAAGGATCTTTCTTCTTCCTTAGGAAATGAAGGATACCAACTCAAGGTTACTTCAGAAAAAATAACGATTGAAGCGGCAGATAATGCCGGACTTTTCTACGGAATAACCACACTTAGACAATTGTTTCCTGCTGAAGTGGAATCAGGTAAAATTGGCTCGGCATTTAATATTCCGGCGGTTAACATTTCCGATAAACCTTATTATGAATGGCGCGGCAGTATGCTTGATGTGGCACGAAGCTTTTTTGATTTGGATTACTTGAAAAAGCACGTAGATCGCATGGCCCTGTATAAATTGAATCGTTTTCATTTACATTTAAGCGATGATCAGGGTTGGAGAATTGAGATTAAGAAATGGCCAAAATTAACCGAAATAGGAGGGCAGTCTGCCGTAAAAAATGGTCGTGCCGGTTTTTTAACGCAAAAAGAATATAAAGAATTACAGGCATACGCAAAAGAGCGAAATGTTATGATTATTCCCGAAGTGGATATGCCGGGACATACTTATGCCGCATTACAGGGATATCCGGAATTAAGCTGCGAGAATTTCGAAAATCTGGATCCAATACGTGCGACACCACCAGCGCCTTTTCATGGCACCGAGGTGGGATGGAGCAAGTTTTGTATGGAAAAGCCGGTGGTTTATGATTTTGTAAACGATGTTATTGCCGAACTTGCCAAAATTACCGATGGGCCTTATCTTCATATTGGAGGAGATGAAATCGAAGATGAACACTATAAGGAATTTGTAGTAAAAGCTGAAAAAATAGTACGTGAAAACGGTAAAACAGCCATTGGTTGGGAAGAAGTTACCCAGGCTAAGGTAGACGATTCGTTTATTAGTCAGCGCTGGACGGGAACCACCAAAAGTGTGGTGGATACCAGAATAATCGAATCGATTTGTAAAAATTTCTATTTAGATCACGGGAATATTCCAGATCAGCCAAACACGTATAGCTGGTGTAAAAAAGACGGAGTTTCTTTAAAAAACGTATACGATTTTGTGTCTGAAAATAAGAAAGCAATAGGTATAGAAGGTGCCCTTTGGACAGAGCTTGTCCATAGCGATGCCACCGCAGACGATCGTCTTTGGCCACGAAGTATTGCCGTTGCAGAAGTGGGATGGTCTTCGCCTAAAAAGAAAGATTATACGGAGTTTGTTAAACGTTTAGGTATACATGGTAAACGACTGGTTTATATGGGTGTTAACTTTTATAAAACCCCAGATGTGCCATGGAATACAACAAAAATTAAAGGAGTATTTTCAACAGTAGAAAAATAATCGGAACTTGCGAGAGTTAATTTGATGTGATGGAGAGTAAACAACCCGATACCGAAAAGCAATCAAAATATGATGATCTTGAAAAGATGAGCACAGCCCAATTGCTGGCAAACATCAACAAAGAAGATCAAACAATTGCTAAAAATGTACAAAACCAGTTACCGGCTATAGAAAAACTGGTAGATATCATTGTTAAAAACATGCAGAAAGGAGGTCGGTTATTTTATATTGGTGCCGGCACCAGTGGCAGATTGGGGGTATTAGATGCTTCAGAATGTCCACCGACTTTTGGCGTAACTTCAGATATGGTCATTGGCTTAATTGCAGGTGGGGACACTGCTTTAAGAAATGCTGTAGAAAATGCAGAAGACGATACTTCTCAGGCCTGGAAAGATCTTCAGAAATATCAAATTTCAGAAAACGATACGCTTGTAGGTATTGCTGCTTCTGGAACAACGCCTTATGTCATAGGAGGAATTAAAGAAGCCAGAAAACGTGGGATTTCCACGGGATGTGTAGCCTGTAGTAGTGGAAGCCCTTTGGGAGAGGCTTCAGAATTTCCTATCGAAGTAGTTACCGGCCCTGAATTCGTTACCGGCAGTACCCGGATGAAAGCCGGTACCGCCCAAAAGATGGTTTTAAATATGATTACCACCAGTACTATGATAAAACTAGGAAGGGTAAAGGGAAATCGTATGGTAGACATGCAGCTTTCTAACAAGAAACTGGTGGGTCGCGGTGCACAAATGATTATGGATGAACTCCAGGTGCCGGAAACCGAAGCAAAAGATTTACTGCTGAAGCACGGTAGTGTAAGAAATGTATTGCTGAATTACCAAAAAGAACTGAAATAAAATCAAATTACGGTATTTAGTTTAAAGTAGCTTTAAACCTGCTTTTTGGTATTTTTCCAGACTTTTATCAGAAGGATCTAACTCGGTCACCAGAGTATCTACCTGAGTAAGATCACAGATCTTATACCGGTTAATGGTATCCAGTTTCTTAGAAATACTTAGCGACACGATTTTTCTGGAAGCATTGACCATTGCTTTTTTCATCTGGGCAATTTCCCAGTCAATTTCAGTAATTCCTTTATCTAAATCCATATAACCGGTACCTAAAAAGCAAATATCCGCAGTAATTTCAGCTAAGGTATTTATTGAATTTCCACCGGTAGCTAGTTGTGATCCTTTAGATAATTTACCGCCGATTAAATGGACTTCGCTTAGCATAGATGAATTATTAAGTAATTCTACTGCCATAGGAAGGCTGGGAGTAAAGAATGTAAGATTCATTTTTTGTGGCAGCAATTTTGCCAATTCCAAATTGGTAGAACCGCCGGTTATTAGTACAACATCCCCATGATTTAAAAGCGAAATTCCTTTTTTGGCAATAATCGATTTGTTTTCGTATTCATAAATTTCCCGGTTTTGATCAGAATGAATATTAAAACCATTGGATACTGCACCGCCATGAACCTTTTTGAGCAATTTGTGTTTATCTAATTCCATTAGATCCCTTCGTACAGTATCCATAGAGACATTAAGAATATTGGTTAAATCACTTAGCAATACTCTATTATGTAAATGAACTTCGTTAAGAATAATCTCGCGTCTTTCTTTTTTTTTCATCTAGGGGTATGTATTTATAAATTACTAATTAAGTCTTTTGTATTGGTTTAAGAATCCTATTAAGCTACAAAAAATGTTAAAAATTTAAATTTCTGTAAAATTATATAAATTTTATATTTTGCAATTTTTTATAGCATAAATTATATTTAATTAGCATATAAATTGCATTTAAATTGAACTTATGCAGTTTCTTATTGCTTTTTTTTAATTTTAATAATATGTTTGTTTCATAACTAATTGTTAACGGACTACTATGAAAAGACAATTCAAAAAACCAGTCTTGTTCCTATTTTTATTGTTTTCAATACAAATTTGGGCACAGGATAAAGAAATTTCAGGAACGGTTGTGGATGAGGATCAAATTCCACTTCCAGGAGTGAACGTTCGGGTAAAAGATTCGAACATCGGTACAGTTACAGATTTTGACGGTAACTTCAGTTTATCTATACCGGATACTGATGGAGTGGTAATAGTATTTTCCTCTATAGGTTTTACTACCAAAGAAGTAACAGTGGGAAATCGAACTTCCTTGAATATTTCTATGGAAGTTGATACTGAGAGTTTAAACGAGGTGGTGGTCACTGCCTTTGGGATTGAGAGAAATCAAAAATCCCTGAGTTACGGAGTACAGGAAATAGAATCTGAAGAACTGACCGAGGGAAACAGGACTAATCTTGTTAGCGGATTGCAGGGTAAGGTTTCTGGGGTAACTATAGGAAACTCTGGTGGAGCACCTGGTACGTCCTCTACGATTTTAATTAGAGGAGGAACCTCAATTACCGGAGACAACCAGCCTTTATTCGTGGTAGACGGTATCCCGATAGATAATTCTACAGAGTCCAGTGTTCAGGTAGCTAGCATCAACCGGGCGGCAGATCTTAATCCCGAGGATATAGAAAGTATTTCGGTTTTAAAAGGTCCGGCTGCGGCTGCTTTATATGGTATTCGTGCTGCAGAAGGAGCAGTAATTATTACCACTAAAAAAGGGAAAGCAGGGGTGAGCCAGGTTACTTATTCCGGTACCTATTCTGTAGATGAGGTATTGGGCACTCCAGATGTTCAACAAACTTATGGAGAAGGACAGCAGAATCTGGGAGGAGGATTTTCTTATACAGAGCCTTCCCTTTTTAGCTGGGGGCCGGAAGTCGCTGCAGGTACACCAACATTTAATCATATTCGTGATTTTTTTACTACTGCTCACACGCAAAATCATAATGTTAGCTATTCTACGGGAACAGAAAAAAGTTCTATATACCTCTCTGTAGGAGATGTTTCTCAGGAAGGGGTTATAAGAACTACAAGTTATGATAAAACGTCGTTTAGGATTAATACGTCTTCCAAAATGGGTAAGAATCTTACCATCGGAGGTTCTGCAAATTATATTGTAACAAAAATAGGGAGTACCAGGCAGGGGAATGCTTCAGGAAGTAGCTTTACAAGCTTGTTATCCTATCCCATAGATCAGAATATTCAGGATTATTATACTGAAGATAGAGAACAAAGAATGTTTTTCCCAGATCAGGAATTTGATAACCCATATTGGAGTTTAGAGAATAGCCCCAATAATAATAAGGTGAACCGCTTAATTGGGCAACTAAACCTTAATTATAATTTTCTTGAAGATTTTAATCTTTCTTATAAGATAGGAACAGATTACTTTAGGGAATTTGATAAACGTATTACGGGTGAAGGCTCCTTAATACCCACAAGACAAAACGGAGCTATTAGCCAGTATGAAAAAGAAAGCCGAAGAACTACCTCTAACCTTATCCTGCGGTATAATAAAGATCTTACTGAAGATTTTAACGTAGATGTAATGGCGGGAAATATGGTAGAAGACTGGAAGTTTCAAACCACCTATAGCTCGGGTAATGGTTTCCAGGCTCCAGGTATTTATAGTATCGGGAATATAAGTCAGGAAAACCAATTAATATCTGAAGTTATCAGTAGACGTCGTGCTGTTGGGGTTTTTGGTGAATTAAAACTTGGCTGGCAAGATGCACTGTTTTTGAATTTCACTGCCAGGAATGACTGGTCTTCTACACTGCCTGAAGGAGAACGTTCATTTTTCTATCCTTCTATAGGTTCTTCAGCGATATTAACCGATTTGATCGATAATCTTTCTTCAGGCAACGGTTTATCTTACTTACAGTTAAGGGCTACCTGGGCAAAAGTAGGTAAAGATGCAGGGATAGGAAAATTGCAAACGCTGTTAAGCACCAATATTAATCCTTTGGCAAGTTCAGCTTATACATATAACGGAGTAGATGTAGGGAACCCTCAACTTGTACCAGAATTTACAAATAGTTATGAAATAGGTTTTGATTCGCGATTTTTCCAAAATCGACTACGATTAGATATGAACTTCTATTATAGTAAATCTGAAAATCAAATATTAGAAGATATCCGGGTACCACCTTCTGCAGGTACCTTTTATGCAACTTTAAATGGAGGTTCTATAGAAAATAAAGGTATTGAAGCTTTACTTACGGCGAGATTGTTCCCAAGGGAAAGTGATTTTCAATGGGATATGACTTATAATTTAGGGGTAAACCAAAGTGATGTGATCGAATTACCAGGACAATTAGATGAGGTGTACCTTTCAGATTCCTGGACCTTTCAAAACACGGCGGCTGGAGCTGCGATTCTTGGAGGTTCACTTTTCGGACTACGTGGATATCAACCACAACGTACAGATAGTGGAGAACTTATTATTGGTCCCGGCGGAATTCCGTTGCTCGAAACAGTTGTTTTTGACGATGTAAACAGGTTACCCAACTGGACTTTAGGGATAACCAATACATTATCGTATAAAAATTTCAATCTTTCATTCCTTTTAGATCTTGTGCAAGGACAGGAAGCGTATAATGCTACCAAATCTGCGTTATCTTATTATGGTCTTGCTGAAGAAACATTGGATAGAACAGCAAACGGGACACGAGTTATTGAAGGGGTTTATGCTAACGGACAGCCAAACACCACGGTAATAACCAATCAGCAGTATTTTCAGGAATATTATTCCCAAAATGCTGAAAATTTTATAGAGGATGCCTCTTATGCTCGCTTAAGATATGTTACACTAGCTTACGATTTACCAGGCGATTTTCTTGAAAAACTAAATATTGTATCTGCCCAATTGTCGGTGACCGGAAGGAATCTTTTTACAATTACTGATTATAGCGGGGTGGATCCAGAGGTGAATACTTTTGGTGCAGGTATTGCCGGTGCAGGTTCTTTAAGTATAGATAATTTAGGTACTCCAAATACGAGAGGATTTGATGTAGGACTACGATTTAAATTTTAAAATGATGAAAAAGATATATACCTATATATTTACAGCATTAAGCGTTTTTAGTTTTACTGGCTGTAGCGATGATTATTTCGACGTAAACAACTCGGTTACCCAACCTACCAATACGGGTCTTGCTCCGCAATATAGAATAGAGGGGGCTATAGAAAATACGGTAGCTACCGCTCAGTATCGCGGTATCCGTGAAGTTTTGGGAGTGGTGCAATATGGTTCGCAAAATACTCCGGCTTATTATTCGGAGTCATGGAATACGTTTTTAACCACGGGAAGTTATTTCTTATGGCAAAACGTGTATGTTTATGCTCTACCTAATACCGCAGATTTGATCTATCTGGGAGAAGAATATAATTCTCCTCACTATACGGCGGTAGGAAAGATTCTAAGAGCTTATCTTTTTGGAATGGCTACAGATCAATATGGTTCTATAGTTACAGATGATAGTTATAATCCCGAAAGAACGATAGAGCTGGAACCCGAATTTGTATCACAACAAGAAGTGTATCAATTAATTTTTACACTATTGGATGAAGCAATTGCCGAACTCGATATGGACAGCGAAATTTCCCTGCAAGCTGCAGAGGGTGATATTCTTTACAATGGAGATCTTGCGCAATGGAAACGTTTTGCTTATTCTATAAAAGCACGGTATTTAAACCATCTTACCAAAAAGTCCTCCGGTGAATTTGCCTACGATCCCCAGGCTGTAATCCAAGCAACTCAAAATGGTTTGGCGTCTAATCAGGACAATGCTTTAATATCTTATGGTGGTGGAACCGCCGTGAATGATAATCAGCCTTTTAGCGTGAATGGATATGGTTCTACACGATTCGATTATTTCTCAGAGTTTTTTGTGAACTTGCTTAAAGATCCATTAACTATCGAGGAAGAATTTGAAGATCCAAGACTGTCTATCATTGTTCCTGAGGCGGTAAACGGAGGCTATCAGGGAGTGAAGACCGGTGCAGGTGTAGATGCTGAGCTTGCCGACGATTATTCGTTAGGGAATGGAGGATTTTATACTTCGCCAGATTCACCAACTTATATGATGACGTATTCTGAAGTGAAATTTATTGAAGCTGAAGCGAGATTTAGAAGTGGTGATATTGCTGGGGCCTATGCTGCTTATAAAACCGGTGTAGAAGCAGACCTTCAAAAACTAAATGTTTCTTCTGAAGAGATTTCAACCTATATGACTAAAATTGATACTGAAATAGGCCAGGCTAACTTTGATCTTTCCCAGATTTTTGTTCAGAAATATATTGCCAATATGCTCAATCCAGAAACCTGGGTAGATTTTAGAAGAGTGGATTATAGTGCTGATATTTATCCCGGCTTGGAGCGTCCGGATAACGTAAACATTAGTCTATTTCCAAACGAAGACGACTGGTTGCAAGCGATGATGTATGAATATAATGAAGAAGACAGAAATTACGAAAATATGCCAGATAACAATCCCGCAGTTAGGTTAACCACACCGGTTTGGTGGGATGTAGAAGAATAATTTTTTCAGGTTAGATTGTGATAAAGCTTGCTCAGGATTAATTAATTTTGGGCAAGCTTTATGTTTTAATAGACTTATCAGATTATTTTAAGTACTGATTTTTTGCTTCAGTATTTAATGAGTAAATGACCCTGCTTTATAGAATTTTATTCCGTGTTTATAGTTTTTTGGTAGAAACTCTGCAACTGCTATAAATTTCAAAACCACTCCTAAAAAGTTATAAACCTCCAAAGCAGACACTACTTCAAAGCCGGAGGAAAATGTTGAATTTTGAATGTCGAATTATGAATGGCTGTACAATGTAAACTATATATTGAAAACAGACTTCTCGATACAACAACTTTTGAACCTTGAAC
>CESL01022946.1_pt1 | contig 22940 bp, 21 predicted proteins | sample 531221 | NCBI WGS metagenome assembly CESL01 (sample SAMEA2622197, study PRJEB7988) | marine metagenome | biome: marine biome (ENVO:00000447); feature: mesopelagic zone (ENVO:00000213) & marine oxygen minimum zone (ENVO:01000065); material: "saline water (ENVO:00002010), including plankton...
TACCACAATTACTATTTTTCTATTACTGGTTATAAAATATAGAACATCAACCCAACCCGCAATGTAGAAACTCCAAAGGTCTCACCATCTACAGCGGCATTATCGAAAAATGGATTTAAGCTATAATAAATCTGAAAATTAAAAGTACTATATCCAAAAGTAAAACTAGTACCTAATCTAAAGCGTTCTAATTCTGGCACTTCACTTTGCTTAACCACATTAGCATTCTGCCTAAAAACCGATCTAAAATGATAAATATAGCCTAGTTTTAGGCCCGCATAAATTCGCCAGAATTTGTAGGAGGAAAAAGTAGAAGTTCTCCATCGAAACTGGATAGGCGCTTCTACCAAAAAAGTGCTAAAGCGATTAGAATCATAATCGATATTATCTTGACTAAGATTCCTAAAAATAGTTTCTCCACTTTCATTTTCTCCTATAAAGAGATTTTGGCCAAAACTATCGAAAGCCAGTCCTAACCCCACACCTATACCTACATTTCTATTCTTATTAAAGGGAATATCACGAATAAACCCACCACTCAATCCGGCAGAAAAGCCGTTTTGATCCATAAATTGCGGTCGATCGGTAATAAAATTAAAAGTTAATCCAAAATAAAATTGATCTTCTCGATAACTGCTATCGATAACAGTAGGAATACTGTCTGCAAAAGCAGGGTTGGTTTCCTGCGCTTTGGCCTTACTACCTATGATCAAAATTAGAATTATAAGATACCAGTATCTCATGCTAAGGATAAAATTAAATTAAAACTAAACTACCTAAGGGAAAGCCTATATCGCATTTATTTGAAAATTACTTTTCATTTTGAAGTAGGCTTCAGAGCGTTTATTTAGAATTATAAAGTAAATATAAAAAAACATCCCATCCTGAAATTAGGATGGGATGTTTTTAAATAATTTCTAAACTACACTACTAATCGTTTGCTTTTGTAGCATCACCTTGTACGGTAGTATAGTTAATTTTAAGCGCTTCAGCCTTCCTTAGTTCTTGTTTAATATCTGAAACAAGCCCCATATTGGTTTCTTTATCCACCTTTAAAGCTGTAGTTAAATAAGGTATAAGCTCCTCTCTTTTACTATCTCTTTCAGAATAAATAAAAGATTGCACTTCGCTAACATCCGCAAACTTATCGTTCAATTGGATTCTTGCTTCAGTACCATATTTGTTTTGATATCTCTGGCTTGGTTTACCTGCGTATATATACATCACCAAATCCTTCTTATCAAGCTTTTCAACCTGATCTGCCGTTGGTAATGAATTCTGTACCATTAAGGTTGTTTCACGCATCGTTGTCGCTACCATAAAGAAAAACAGTAACATAAATACAATATCAGGTAACGACGCGGTGCTAATCGCAGGCAACTCTCCAGACTTTTTCTTTTTAAATTTAGACATAATAAATGTTCTATTAATTTATTTTAAAAAGGCTGTTAACCTCTATTTAGGCTCGGCTTCTGAAAGCTTTTGAGGAATCATATCTTTTATAGACTCGATTTTTTCCTTTAAAGATTCCTTTCTTGCGTCACCTGTTTTAGGATCGTTATACTCCGCTTCAAGTTCCACGAAAGTCGAACCATATAAACGTTTAGCTTCACGATTTCTTAATTCATTATAGGCAGCCACTAATTCGTTTTGTACTGCTATATATGTACCATATTCCGTACCTCGGTTATTTACTAAAGAAATTACCGCTTTTTGAGGATTTACCGATAAATCTGGATCTCCAGTTCCTTGGCAAAAGCTACAAGCTTCGCTTCCGCTTCCTCCGCCATTATCAAGAAAATCAAAAGCAGCCTTTCTAAGATCTTTCAGTTCCATTTCCTCTCCCTCTACCAACAAATCGTTGTTAGCATTCACAACTACTTCAAATACGTTACGCATTTTAAGTGTAGGCGGGTCAACTTCTTCAGGCTGCCATGGCGGAAGCTTTCTACTTATCCCCTTATCTGTCTCGATGGTAGTAGTTACCAGGAAGAAGATAAGAAGTAAGAAAGCGATGTCTGCCATAGATCCCGCATTTACTTCTGGTGATGATCTTCTAGCCATAGGTTCTTAACTTATTAATTTTTTAACTCCGGAAAATACCATTGCTAATATTGCCAGTGCAGCAAGAATATAGAAGCAAACTAAACCAGCTCCTACCCAATGTACTGTACCTGCAGATATAATATCTCCCTCTCTAGTGGTTACTTGTGTACCTGTTGTTACCAAATATGATACCAAAACAACTACAGCGAAAGAAACTATTCCAATTATTGTATTTTTAATGTTACCACGGAACAATCCTGCAATAACAAAGATCGCGACAAGTGCAATAACAACCGCTAGTACTAGATATGAAATCCACATCATTGGTTCCAGCACGCTGCTCTGAACATCTGCCGATGCCTCGATTGCATCGTCACCAGCAGCCAGGATTCTTCCTAAGAAGATAAGCCCTAGCACACCTATAACCAATGCAACATATTTTAAAATTTTATGTAAAGTCATAACTTTTATTAGTCAGGTCTTATTATACTCTCTTTTTGTTTTTGTAATCTACAAGCATATCGATTAAAAGAATAGAAGCATCTTCCATATCATTTACGATACTATCGATCTTAGCGATAATGTAATTGTAGAAAATCTGAAGGATAATTGCAACAATAAGTCCAAATACCGTAGTAAGAAGTGCAACTTTAATACCTCCAGCAACAAGAGACGGTTGCATATCACCGGCAGCTTCGATTCTATCAAAAGCTTCGATCATACCAATTACCGTACCCATAAACCCAAGCATAGGCGCAAGAGCGATAAATAAAGATACCCAAGAAACATTTTTTTCTAATTGTCCCATTTGCACACCACCGTAAGCAACTACTGCTTTCTCTGCAGATTCGATGCTTTCGTCAGCACGGTCAAGACCTTGATAATAGATAGAAGCTACAGGTCCTCTTGTATTTCTACATACTTCCTTAGCAGCCTCAATACCTCCGCTGTTTAAAGCTTCTTCTACGTTACGAGCTAATTTTTTCGTGTTTGTAGTGGCAAGGTTTAAATAGATAATTCTCTCAATGGCAATTGCCAAACCAAGAATAAGACATAAAAGTACGATACCCATAAATCCGGCACCACCTTCTATAAAACGTTTTTTTAATTCCTGATGAAAACCAAGTTCTTCGTCTGCATCAGCCGCCGCCGTAGCGCTTTCATCCTCCTGAACGAAAGTTGCTATCGTACCTGGCAATGTGTTTACCATGTTTGCCGCCTTAAGATTACCGGCACCTAACACCATAATCGCAGCGATTACCAAAATAGAAAATAATCTTTTCATTACTGTTTGTCTTAATTTAATTAGTTAAAGGGTTAAAGATATAAAAATAATTTTTTAATAAAAACACAAGCAGAGAGGAAGGGATTCGAACCCTCGATACGCTTTTGGCGTATACACACTTTCCAGGCGTGCGCCTTCGACCACTCGGCCACCTCTCTAGTTTAATGTTTAAAACGGTGCGCCAAATAACAAAAAAAAATGATCTCCGTCAAGTATGATTCGTTAATTTTACGACATTTCACCTCTCAACGAGGTTTCATATATAGTTTTAAAGACTTTATGTGTTAATTTTTTATCTAATAAATACATTAATTTCGCTACTGCAGCTTCGGTGGTGATATCTTTTCCAGATACAACACCTATTTTTTTCATAGCTACACTGGTTTCGTAATTTCCCATAGCGACGCTTCCACCGGCACACTGAGTAACATTTACTACCTTAAGGCCAGCGCTTATTTTTTCTTCCAACAAAGCTAAAAACCAGTCTTGTGTTGGCGCGTTACCACTCCCATAAGTCTCTAAAATCACTCCTTTTAGATTTTTAAGACTTAAAATATGTGTTACTACCTCTTGGGTTATACCGGGAAACATCTTTAAAATTACAACATCTGTATTAAAACGAGAATGCAATTTTAACGGCTGTTTTCTACTTTGTTTCCAAAGACTTTTAGTATTTATAGATAAATGTACACCAGATTCTGCTAACGGAGGATAATTAAGCGAGGCAAATGCCTGAAAATGCTCCGCATTTATTTTAGTAGTCCTATTAGCCCGATATAATTTATATTCAAAATACAAACCTACTTCAGCAATCAAAGGTTTCCCGTTTTTTTGTAAACCTGCAATTTGTATGCTGGTGATTAAATTTTCTTTGGCATCGGTTCTAAGGTCTCCTATAGGCAATTGGGAACCGGTAAAAATAACCGGCTTACTTAAGTTCTCAAACATAAAACTTAGTGCAGAAGCAGTATAAGACATCGTATCACTGCCATGCAATACTACAAAACCATCGTAAGTTTCATAACGCTCATAAATAATCGATGCTATTTTTCGCCACTCTTCCGGATTCATATCTGAAGAGTCTATGGGATGCTCAAAACTAAGGGTTTCGATCTCATGCTCCAGGATATTTAATTCTGGAATATTTTGCAGGAGGTCATCAAAATTAAAGGGTTTTAAAGCACCAGTATCATAATCTTTGATCATACCAATAGTACCGCCCGTATATAACAAAAGAATCTTAGTCTTCTTTATCATATAATCCTTCTCTGTTAATTACAGGATTTGCATACATTAAAAGGTAACTGTTTAGCTCGAGAGAATTTTTAAAATCCACACGGCGTTTAAGTCGTCTTTCAAAACGTCTTTTCTCCTTAAAAGTATATTTTGAGGCATAACGATCTGTATTATTTAGCAAATCATGAGCGATATAATTTGATGGCCAGAGTTTATAATTTTTATGAATCTCCTGATCTACTTTGCTGGCAATTACCTTTAGCTGCTCATTCACCGATCCAAAATCCTGACCGATTTCAGCAAACAAACTGGCATCCATTAAATCTCCGGCACTCACATGAATTCTGCCTTTAATACCTAAAATTCCCTGAATTATGGATTTAAAATCCTCATCGGGAGCTTTTACGTATTTTTCTTTCATTCTTTTCGAAAGAATTTCAGGCATTTTTAAAACATCCGTAGGATCAAACTCATACGATATCGAAATAGGCACAATCTTAAGTTTTCCAAAATACTCGGTAAGACTAAGATCGTCTTTTCCCATCCCAATCATCTTTAAAACACCTTGCTGCGTATAATCACTGCCATCTTTAGTTCTTCCTTCGCGCTGTGCCATCCATACAGAACGTTTATCTTCTAGAAGCATCTTCCTTATAAACGTTGATAATTCTATAGAACTCTTTAGCATTTCACGTGGACTCAGCTTTCTGCGCACCAGGAAATTCCTATTAAGCTTCGACAGTGCCATCAAAAAAGTTTTCTGCACTAAATTATCGCCTATCGCAGAAGCAGTCATGACGAGGTTGTGATTATACAAAGTGTAATTTAGCAAAGAAGTATCCAAAATAATATCACGGTGCGTAGATAAAAAGAAATAGGACTCCCCAGGTTTCAGTTTATCAAAACCACTATCGGTCACCCCATCGGTACTTTTCTCTATAATTTTCCCAACAGAATGATAGATTATTTTTGTTTGAAAATCGCGAATACTCTTACAGCTAAGAACAATATCCTTTATTTCTTCAGAAGTTTTTTCTGGAAACGTAAAATGAAGGAGCGCCTTCATCATTGGATGCTTGATGTAATGCTGAAGGGATTCCTGAACCTCCTTTTCGTTATAAAATCTTATCTCTTCAAAGTCTTGCACGTGTCTGGCTTATTATAGCAAATGAACAAAAAATTAACTAATTTCAGTTTAAATACCGAATATATCTTTTGAATTCTGCGTTGTGATTTTAGCAATTTCCTCTATAGGCTCGTCATAAATTTCCGCTAATTTTTCAGCAATTTTCGTAAGATAAGAGGATTCATTTCTTTTCCCTCTAAATGGCGTTGGAGCAAGATAAGGTGCATCGGTCTCTAAAACGATATGTTTTAAAGGAATTTCATCTAAAAACTTATCGATCTTGCCATTTTTAAATGTCACTACACCACCTATACCCAACTTAAGATTATAAGAGAGTGCTCTTTTAGCATCTGCTAAAGTACCTGTAAAACAGTGAAAAATCCCGAATAGATCATCGCCCTTCTCCTCTTCTAATATTTCAAAAACCTCCTCAAAAGCTTCACGGCAATGAATGACGATAGGTAATTTATATTTTTTAGCCAGCCTAATTTGATATTTAAAAGCTTCTTGCTGAATTTTAAGTGTACTCCTATCCCAGTACAAATCGATGCCAATTTCTCCTACCGCAATAAAACCTCTTTGCTGAAATTGATTTTCGATGAATTGAAGCTCTTTTTTATAATTCTCTTGTACATGTGTAGGATGCAATCCCATCATTAAGTATACATGATCCGGAAATGATTTTTCTAGATCATACATGCTCTTGGCATAAGTAGAATCGATTGCCGGAATAAAAAAGCGTTTAACCTTAGCATCTATTGCTCTTTGAATCATCTCTTCGCGATCTTCATCAAAAGATTCGCTATATAAATGTGTATGTGTATCTGTTAGTACCATATCTGCAAAAATAATTTATTTTGAAAACCTATCTTTGCTTTAAAACGGAAAAGAATGGCGAGTTTCAAGAAAATCCTGAAAGAAAAAGGATATAAAAGCATTAAATTTAAGTTTACCAAAACCAATCACCTGGAAATTAAGGCGAAAATCAACAATATTGAAGGTAATTTTATTTTGGATACCGGGGCTTCCAGTACCTGTGTAGGAATAGATAGTATATCATATTTTGATCTTTTGCCTGAAGACAGCGATATTAAAGCAGCTGGTGCAGGCGCCTCTAATATGCTCACCCAGATCTCGCAAAAAAACAGAATAGAAATCAGCGGCTGGAAAAAGAAAAAAGCAGACCTGGTTTTATTCGATCTTCGCCATGTAAACGAAGCCCTCTTGCAACACGATGCAGAGAAGGTTCACGGCATCATTGGGGCTGATATTCTAAAAAAAGGAAAGGCAATTATAGATTATAAATCGAAAAATTTATTTCTTAAATAGGGTATTTATCCCCTTTTGTATCTATTCAATTAAACATAGATTTGACCCCATCAATGTTAGATTTTATGTTTTTCCAAAAAAAGGATCATTTAAAAACGCATCCTGCAGCCTATATACTTATAGTTGCTGTGGTAGGCATTATATTTTTAAACATCCTGAATTTGGTTTATTCTTAACCCATTTTTACCCAACCAACCAAAATTTAAAAAGGGAAGCTTACGCTTCCCTTTTTTTATATGATGAACATGGAGAGAGAAATTTAAAGTTCTAAAGCTCTCTTCACATCGTTATCCATAAGTAATTCTTCTGGATTCTCTACAGCTTCTTTTACAGCTACAAGGAAACCAACAGATTCTTTACCATCTACAATCCTATGATCATAAGAAAGGGCAACATACATCATTGGTCTGATTTCTACATGCCCATCTATTGCCACAGGACGATCCACGATATTATGCATACCCAAAATACCACTTTGTGGAGGATTAATAATTGGGGTAGACATCATCGATCCAAAAACCCCTCCATTAGTGATGGTGAACGTACCACCGGTCATTTCGTCCACAGTAATTTTACCGTCACGGGCTTTCAGAGCCAAACGTTTCACTTCCTCTTCTACACCTCTAAAGCTTAAGTTTTCAGCATTTCTAACTACTGGTACCATTAAACCTTTTGGCCCGGAAACCGCAATACTAATATCTTTATAATCATATTTTACCTGGAAATCTTCATCGATCATAGAGTTAACATCAGGATACATTTCTAAAGCCCTAACCACGGCCAGTGTAAAGAAAGACATAAACCCTAAACTTACACCGTGCTTATCTTTAAACTCTTCTTTATATTTTTTTCTAAGTGCGTAAATAGCACTCATGTCTACTTCGTTAAAAGTAGTAAGCATAGCTGTCTCGCTTTTCGCAGCTACTAGACGCTCTGCAACTTTTCGTCTAAGCATCGACATTTTCTTACGAGATTCTCCTCGCTTTCCAGTTCCCGGAGTTCCCATAGAAGCTTTAGCCTGCACGGCGTCATCTTTTGTCACTCTTCCATCCTTACCGCTACCACTTACAGATTTAGGATCAATCCCTTTTTCATCTAAAATCTTTTTAGCCGCAGGAGAAGGACTTCCTTTTGCATAAGTATCATCTTGTTTTTGTGAAGGTGTCGAAGACTTTGAAGGCTCTTCGGTCTTTGCCGGTGCTTTATCGCTATCCTCCTTGGATTCTTTCTTTTCCTGTTGTTCCTTCACCTCTTCTTCAGCAGATTCATCATCACCTCCACCAGGCTTCTCTGCTTCGGTATCGATTAAGCATACTACTTCACCAACAGCTACGGTGTCACCCTCTTCTGCTTTAAGCGTGATAATTCCGCTTGCCTCAGCAGGTAATTCTAAGGTAGCTTTATCACTATCGACTTCGGCAATTGCCTGATCTTTTTCAACGTAGTCCCCATCTTCTACCAACCATTCTGCGATTTCTACTTCGGTTATAGATTCACCGGGGGATGGAACTTTCATTTCTAAGGCCATGTTCTTCTTTTTTATTTTGCTTTCTGGTGGTATCCCAGAAAATTTATCCAAATTTAATTATTCTTCAGTTAATGATTTATCAAAAACACTGTCGATCACTCGCTGATGTCTTTTCTTGAAACGTACTGAACTACCAGCAGCAGGAGATCCATAGAATTTACGACTACAACATCTAAACTGCTTTGCTTCATCAATATGCATTAGCATATGCCCATACGCTCCCATATTTTTAGGTTCTTCCTGAGCCCAAACAACATCATCGGCATTTTTATATTTACTCATAATCGCCTTCATTTTCTCTACCGGAAGCGGGAATAACTGTTCCACTCTTACCAGTGCCACATCCTCACGTTCATTTTCTTCCTTATACTCTAAAAGATCGTAATAAAACTTACCGGTACAGAACACCAAAGTTTTAACTTTCTCTACATTAGCCGCAGGATCATCGATTAGCATCTGGAAAGAACCTTCAGCAAAATCTTCCTTGGTTGAAATCACTTTTGAGTGTCTTAATAAACTCTTAGGAGTAAAGATAATGAGTGGCTTCCTGAAACCAAACTTCATTTGTCTTCTTAGCAAATGAAACATGTTAGCTGGCGTCGTCACATCTGCAACAAACATATTATCTTTTGCACAAAGTTGAAGAAAACGCTCCATTCTTGCTGATGAATGTTCTGCTCCCTGGCCTTCATAGCCATGCGGCAGGAACATTACCAGTCCGTTTTGCAATTTCCACTTATCCTCTGCGGCAGAGATGTATTGATCGATCATAATCTGTGCGCCATTCACAAAATCCCCAAATTGCGCCTCCCAAATGGTTAGGGTATTTGGACTTGCCATAGCATAACCATAATCAAAGCCTACCACTCCGTATTCAGATAATGGAGAGTTATATATAAAGAAATCGCCTTCCCTTCCTTCAATATTGTTATGAAGGATAATTTCTTCTTCGCTATCTTCTACTTTTAGTACCGCATGACGGTGTGAAAACGTACCACGCTCACTATCCTGACCACTAATTCTTATATTATAGCCTTCAGCCATTAGAGTTCCATAGGCCAGATGTTCTCCCATAGACCAATCCAGCCTATTATCTTTAAAATACATTTGTTCACGTAAATTGATGATTTTCTCTATTTTACGTAAGAACTTTTTACCTTCAGGCAATTTAGAAATGGCTTTGGCAACGCGATCTAGCTCTTCCATTTTTACAGTCGTATCAACATCTTCCATCATGCGATCTTCCTGTACATTTTCGTAGCCACCCCATTCATCTTCCATAAAAGGTGTGATTCTGGTGGTGTCTTCTTTTCTGGAATCTTCTAGATCTTCCTCGAGCTTTTGCTTATAATCCTCTTCAAGTTTTTCGATGTAGGATTCATCGATCATCCCTGCTTTTATTAGTTTTTCCGCATAAATATCTCTTGCATTTTTATGCTTTGCTATTGCTTTATAAAGTTTAGGCTGTGTAAATCTTGGCTCATCACCTTCATTGTGCCCGTATTTTCTATATCCTAATAGATCTATAAATACGTCTCGCTTAAATTCCATTCTAAAATCTAACGCAAAAAGCACTGCATGCACAACAGCTTCTGCATCATCTGCATTTACATGAAGTACAGGAGATAGAGTTACTTTTGCAACATCGGTACAATAAGTAGAAGATCTTGCATCTAAATAATTTGTTGTAAAACCTATTTGATTATTTACAACGATATGAATAGTACCGGCATTCTCGTAACCATCTAACTTAGCCATTTGTACAACTTCGTATACAACACCCTGCGCAGCAACAGCAGCATCACCATGCACCAGGATTGGCAAAACTTTAGAGGGATCGCCGCTATATCTTCGATCTCTTTTAGCCCTGGCAATACCTTCTACTACCGGACCTACCGTTTCTAAATGAGAAGGGTTTGGCGCAATATTGATATTGATTTCCTTTCCGCTTTGAGTTTGGCGACAAGAAGTCCAACCCAAATGGTATTTTACATCACCATCAAAAATATCCTGTTCGTAATCCTTACCATCAAATTCGCTAAAGATATCTTTCGCAGATTTACCAAAGATATTTGTAAGTGTATTCAAACGACCACGGTGAGCCATACCCATTACAAAATCCTTAACGCCTTTTTCAGCAGCACCTTCAATCAAGGCATCTAATGCCGGAATTAAAGTCTCTCCTCCTTCTAAAGAGAATCGCTTTTGACCAACATATTTTCTATGTAAAAAACCTTCAAAAGAGACCGCTTCATTAAGCTTTCTAAGGATTTGCTTTTTCCTTTCCGAATCAAAATCCGGATGGTTTTCATTTACATTCAGTTTTTTCTGAATCCAATCAATTTCTTCAGGCTTTCGAATAAACATATACTCTACTCCAATAGCATCGCAATATATATTCTCCAGGTGCTGAATAATTTCTTTTAGTTTTTTGGGACCAATACCTAAAATATCACCCGCACTAAAAGTAGTATCTAAATCCTCCTCACTTAAACCAAAATTCTCAATGTTAAGTCTTGGTTCGTAATGTCTTCTCTCCCTAACCGGGTTTGTTTTGGTAAATAAATGTCCGCGAGTACGATAACCATCAATAAGCCTTATAACCTGAAACTCCTTGTAAACATGCTCAGGCATTTCGCCTTCCTCAATCGATACAGGAGCTGATCCTAAAGTTTCTGATGAAACATCATTTTGCTCCATACCAAAATCAAAACCCTGAAAAAAAGCTCTCCAACTGGGCTCTACACTATCAGGATATTGTAAATATTGATCGTATAATTCAGCAAAATATGCAGTATGCGCGGCATTTAGAAATGAAAATCTGTCCATAAGTGGAAACTAATGTTTCTATAAAGTGTAAAACACAGCAAAAATACAATTTTTACAAAAAACTGCTTGCAGCATTCAATAGTTTTATTTTATACATTAAAATAAATTTAACATAGTGATAAGGCCTCTTGAGCACCAAATCGCATAATCCATTACGAATATGATAATTTAAATTGGAAAGAGAATTAGAAAGAGATTAAAATTTAAATAAAACCAGATAATATAAGATCGTTTTAACTTTAGCAGCTTTTATTTTTAAAATCATCTAAAGATTACGAAATAATAAGCCTTGATATTTAAACTGTACGTTTCATTAACATGTTGCCAAAATCACGCAACGGCTTCTTCTTCTCTTCAGCGATAGAAATGTTTTCTAAAACATCAAAAGCCATAATGGTATATTTTTCGATCTCTTCTTTTGTTAATTTTGCGGCACCGCTTTTTTGAAAAATAGATTTTACGGTTTCGATCTTTCCAGAATTATCTTCGGGGCTTATAGAGTATAAATATTCTAACTGCCTGGCATCATCTTCAGCAGACACCTCTAGTGATTTTAGATATAAAAAGGTTTTCTTATTTTCGATAATATCACCCCCTACCTGTTTCCCAAAAGTTTTTGGATCACCAAAAGCATCCAAAAAGTCGTCCTGAAGCTGAAAAGCGATCCCTAAAAGCCTTCCAAATTGATAAATAGCTTTTTTACATTCTTCATCTACCCCAGCTACAATGGCGCCCATTTGTAAAGAAGCCCCTACCAGTACAGCGGTTTTATATTCGATCATCTTAAGGTAATCGTCTATACTTACATCATCCCTGGTTTCAAAATCTATATCGTATTGCTGCCCTTCACAAACTTCTATGGCTGTCTTGGTAAAAAGCTGTGCTAATTCTTTAAACGTATCTCCTTCATAATTCTCAAAAAGCTGGTAGGCATTTATAAGCATAGCATCCCCAGAAAGTATACCGGTATTCACATCCCATTTTTCGTGAACGGTTGCCTTCCCTCTTCGCAAAGGAGCATCGTCCATGATATCATCGTGAACCAGGGAAAAATTATGAAAAATCTCTATCGCCAGTGCAGCATCCAGGGCTTCCTTATAATCCTTGTTAAAAATTTCTGTTGCCATCAAGACCAGCACAGGCCTTAAACGCTTGCCTCCTAGACCAAGGATATAAACCATTGGCTCGTAAAGGTTTTTAGGTTCTTTAACCTCAATTTTATTTTCAAGATAGTCGATAAAAGCCTCTCGATACTCTGAAATAGCCAGCATTAAAATAAATTTTTTCAGCTAAAATACCACAATTACCATGATTTCAAATTTTAAGGGATGTTTAATCCCTTGTGCTTGATAAAAAAGGAAGCTATTGGTTAATGTTTGGTACTGAAAATTTGATATTGTGTTCTTAAAAGCAAGAAATAATACGCCAAAAGAAATTCCTAAAGTTCCTGTTCATGGAATATGCCAATTGCAGATGTTTTTAAGCTTATCGTTTATAGTTTTATAAAATAATGCAATTCTTTTTTATTGAATATGGCAAAAAAAGCTTTCCAAAAACCGCTTTAGGATAAGTCTGGAAATAGACAAAAATTACCGGCTTTAATATTATTTCCATGATTTATGCAGCTAAGAATCAAAGATGGCATTTGCTAAAACAGGGATTATTGAATAATGGTGTTATCTATAAAAAAACCGGTCATTTGAATTTGATTTTAAAAAAGGAAACTAAAAAAACCTCTCTAAAGCCAAAAAGAGAGGTTTTAAGGAGAAGTTTTATTTAAATAGGTTTAACGCACACTCATCCCTCCATCTATTATTTGCTCTGTACCCGTCATGTATGATGATTCATCAGAAGCAAGAAAGATCACAAGATTACTTACTTCTTCAGATTGTGCCAGGCGACCTAAAGGGATAATACTAGTCGCGTCCCCACCTTCTTCGTCTGTGGCTTCTGCCATCATAGGTGTTTTAATAAATCCTGGATGGACCGAATTGGCACGTATATTTTTATCTGCATACTCCACCGCGGTAGCTTTTGTCATTCCCCTTACCGCAAATTTACTTGCCATATAAGCTAAATTTGGATAACCGTAAATGGCTACAATTCCTGCAATGGAAGATATATTTACTATAGATCCTATCCCGGCTTTAAGCATTGAAGGCAATGTATATTTCATGCCATAAAAAACCGCATGCTGATTGATACTGCATATTTTTAGATAAGTCTCATCTTTTAACTCTTCTGTTTTGGACAAGGGCCCTAGAATACCTGCATTGTTCACCAGTACATTAATAGGTCCAAATTTTTCTTCCCCTTCTTCAACTACTTTTTTCCAATCCTGTACTTGGGTAACGTCATGCTTTACAAAGAGGGCATTTTCTCCTAAATCCTTTGCGATTTTAAGTCCTCCTTCTTCATTTATATCCGTCATTATTACCTTAGCTCCTTCTGCAACAAACTTACGCGCATGTGATGCTCCCATGCCCTGTGAAGCCCCTGTTATTATTGCTACTTTACCATCTAATCTATTCATTACTAACTTCATTTTAAATTAATTAAATGAAGGTATTGAAAGATAAAAACAAGCTGTTTATCCAAAATTGTAAAATATTTACCTTTTTGTATAGGGGTGTTAATTTAATGTAAGTTGTATATCTTGCCTAAACAAGCTAGGGGATATTCCCGTTTGCTTTTTAAAAAATTTACTAAATGCATATACATCACTAAAGTTAAGCTCATAGGCAATTTCACTTATATTCAAATGAGTATATGAGAGTAATGACTTTGCTTCGTTCATTAATTTTAAATTAATTATAGCGGCAGGCGTGCTTCCTGTTTGCTTTTTTATCAGCTTATGTAAATAATTGATGCTTATATTTAATTCAGCCGCATAATAGGAGATGTTTCGCATAGATTTATAATGCTCTGCCACCAATTTTTTAAAATTAGAAGAGAGCATACTCCCTGAAGTTGTACCTGTTGATATATCCTTTTTTTTATAATTTTCTAGCACATCCTGAGTTTCATAAACCAGTACTGAAATCAAATTACGGGCTATATATTCCCAACGCTCACTTGAAGTACCAATTATTAAATCAAATATTTTCCTGAAAACGTCTTTAAGCTGGTAATAATCTAAGGCAGATAGATGTACACAGGAATCAAATTGATAGCTTAAAAATGAAAATTTTGAAACTGAGAAAATATTTTCATTTAGATAATCCAAAAACTGCTTGGTAAAAAGGATAAAAGAGCCTTTGGTGCCAGGTTCTATATCAAGGATACGTATAATTTGATTGGGCCTATAAACCAATAGGGAATGCCCTTTAATTAAAAAAACCTTATGATCTACTTCTATTTTTATAGAGCCACTTTGAAGCAAACCGTAGGAGAAGTAATTGGGCTTTAATGCATATTCCTCAAAAACTTTCGGGATGGCTGTTAAATAGAAAAATTCATCTGACTTGTTCCAGCTTATTTTACGGTAATCAATAATATCACGTATAGTATAATCCTGCATCATTATCTATCAATACTTATTGCATTTCAAGATAACAAATTTAATATACTATCGCTTCAAAAATGCTAATTGTATATGCTATCAAATAATAGATGATAATGGAATGTGATGTCAAAACATAAATAAATCACAAAAAGACTTATGTTCTTCTAAATATTTTATAGTTTTACACAACTTAATTGTACACAATCTAATTATGAAAGCTTTTACCCTCGACGACCAACTTTGTTTTAAGTTCTATGCTATTTCGCGGCAGCTTACCATGCATTACCGGCCAAAGCTGGATGAAATTAACCTTACCTATCCGCAATACCTGGTTATGCTGGTATTGTGGCAACAACAGGAAATTACCGTAAAAGAGCTGGGAAGCCAGCTTTTATTGGATAGCGGGACATTAACCCCATTATTAAAAAGACTGGAAGAAAAGAAATACTTAAGCCGTACCCGAAGTAAAACCGATGAGCGAAATGTCCATATACATCTTACCTCAATTGGAGAGGCTTTAAAAGCGAAAGCCGAAAAAATACCGGAAACACTTATTAATTGCCTGTTGGTGGATCAGCATGAATATGAAGACTGGAAAGAGCGATTGGATCATTTATTGACCATCCTGAAATCTTAAATCATTTAAAAACAAATAAAAATTAGAAATGGAAAAATTGTACACGGCACGCGCGAGTGCCACAGGAGGCCGAAGCGGCCACGTAAAATCAGAGACCGGGGTATTGGACATTGAAGTTCGTACGCCCGAATCCCTAGGAGGACCAAAAGGCGATTACCTAAACCCCGAAATTTTGTTTGCTGGAGGCTATGCCGCCTGTTTTGACAATGCACTACTAATGATTTTAAACAAAGAAAAAATAAAATCGACCACTACAACTACTGCCGAAGTTCATCTTGTAAATAATGATGGGGCTTATGGCTTGGATATTACGCTGGAAGTAGAAATGCCCGGTGTAGAAAAAGACAAGGCAGAAGAACTGGTAAACCAAGCGCATCAGGTTTGCCCCTATTCGAATGCCACAAGGGGAAATGTAGATGTAACATTAGTGGTGAAATAAAAAAATTAGCATCACAAAGTTTAAAGACAGCTGGGATTCCGGCTGTCTTTTTTTATATAAGGAATTCTAGAAATTAATCCCTTGCAAGCTTCAAGCTTTTGACCATACCTTCTTAAAAACCATGGAAACTTTATTTGTTTTTAAAGTTTCCGTAATCTAAATTTGTCGAAAAATTAAAAACCTTAATCGCCTTGAAAGAAACAATTTTAAATATGGCTACCGAGATGTTTTTAGAATTTGGCTTTAAAAGCATCACCATGGATGATATTGCTGAAAAGTTGGGTATTTCAAAAAAAACCATCTATGCCAATTATTCAACCAAGACAAAATTAGTGACCGATGTGGTATATAACCTATTGGATATTATTCAAAAAAGTATCAGCGCAATAAAAAGTAAAAACCTCAATTCGATTGAAGAATTATTTGAAATAAAAAAGCAAATCGGAATTTTCCTAAAAGACGAAAAAACCTCTCCACAATTTCAATTACAAAAGTACTATCCAAAAATATTTAAAAAAGTGGAAAGTGAAAGATCTGCCATGGTAGAATGTAGTATATGGGAAAATGTAACAAAGGGAGTAAAAGAAGGATTATTCCGCAAAGAAATAAATATTGATTTTACCTGTAAGCTCTACAATGAATGTATGCATTTAATAAGGAATCCCCATATTTTTCCTTCAGAAAAATATACTAAAGCAGAATTATTTCAATTATACATAGATTATCATATAAGAGCAATTGCAACAAAAAAAGGATTAGAAATCTTAGAAGATCTAACAAACAAAAATGAAACACCTACCGATTAAAATTTTATTTAGTCTAGCTCTTTTTTGCAGCATTGGTACAGCAGCCCAGGAAAATGAAGAAGTTCAGCAGTCCTTTTCTTTTTCTATGGAAGAAGCTATACGATATGGGCTAGAACATAATATCGAAGCAGCCAAAGCGCAAAAAGACATCGCAATTTCCTTAAAACAAAAGTGGGAAATCATTGCACAAGGCTTGCCTCAAGTAAGCGGCAATGTAGATTATCAAAATTATATAAAACAACCGGTTACTTTACTTCCTGCAGAAATTACCGGTGGTGAGCCGGGAACTTTTGTACCTGTCACATTTGGTACCCAGCAAAGTATGAATGCTACCGCAACCTGGAACCAGATAATTTTTGACGGCTCTTACCTTGTAGGGATCCAGTCTGCAAAAACCTTGCTCCAGATTACCGAGAACGCCAAAACAAAAACCGATCAGGAAGTTAAAAAAGGAATCATTAATGCCTATGGCAATGTTTTATTAGCTGAAGAAAATGTTGCCATCCTTAAAAAAAACGTAGAAAGTGTACAAAGCACCTATAATGATACTAAAGCAACCTACGAGAACGGACTTGCAGAACAGGAAGATGTAGAGCAGCTTGAAATTACACTCTTAACCCTAAAAAACAACTTGAACCGGAGTACGCGAATGTTGGATATTGCTTATGAAATGCTAAATATCTCTTTGGGACTTCCTGTAGAAACCGATTTGGTTTTAACAGAAGCGCTAGAGTCGCTGGCCATACAATATTTTGATCTTTCGATCTTACAGGAAAACACTCCAGTAGAAGAGAATATCGACTTTAGAATTGCCAAAAACACGGCAGAATCTGCTGAGATTGAAGTGAAATTGGAAAAAGCAAAAGCCTTGCCCTCCCTTACCGGCTATGTAAATTATGGATACCAGGGATTTAGCGAGAAGTTTACTTTTTTAAATGATAATCAGGAATATTTCAATCAGTCCATTTTAGGTATAAGCTTAAATATTCCCATCTTTAGTAGTGGGATGCGTTCGGCAAGAACACAGCAAAAGAAAATTGCTTTAGAGCAGGCACTGGCCGATCTGGAATACACAAAAAACGAGGTGAAACAACAAATAAATTCGGCTAAAACAGAATATGAATATAGTCTCGACAATTATGAAGTTCAGAAAAAAAATCTGGATTTAGCCGAACGTATTGAAAATAAAAACAAAATAAAGTTCAAAGAAGGCGTTGCCAGCAGTTTCGAACTCAATGAAGCACAAAGACAATTATATACCGCACAACAGGACTACCTGCAATCTATGCTGAATGTAATCACTAGCAAAGTTGAGTTAGAGAATTTATTAGACACCACTAAATATGAAGAAAAAGAATAACTACCCCCGCCATATGAAAAAATTAGCAGCAATTTTAAGTGTTTCTCTTTTGTTAGCCGCCTGTGGTAACGAAAACAAAAAATCTGTAGACGACCTTATTGAAGAAGGTAACCTTAAGGAGATAAGAGCCAGAAAATCTGAATTAAGTAAAGAGCAAAGCGCAATAACTTCAGACATTAATAAACTGGATGAAGCTATAAATACATTAGATAAAAACAAAAACCTTAATCTGGTCACTGTAACAACTTTAAAAGACAGCACATTCGAACATTTTGCTGAAGTGCAGGGGAATGTTGCTACCGACGAGAATATTATTATTTATCCAGAATATTCCGGCATTTTAAAAAATGTATATGTCAAAGAAGGTGATCGTGTTAATAAAGGTCAGGTTCTGGCAAAAATCGATGATGGCGGATTATCAAGTCAGGTGGCACAGGCACAGGCACAGGCAACATTAGCCAAAACAACTTATGAACGCCAGAAAAGGCTATGGGAACAGAATATAGGATCTGAAATCCAGTTTTTAGAAGCAAAAACCAACTTTGAAGCTACCCAAAAAGCAGCCGAACAATTACAATCTCAACTTGCTAAAACTACGGTTACCGCCCCTTTTAGCGGTGTGATCGATAATATAATTAGCAATCAGGGAGAAGTTGTAAGCCCGGGACAAAGTCAGCTTTTCAGAATCATAAATCTTAATAATATGTATGTTGAGGCTGCGGTTCCTGAAAATTACCTCCCAAAAATTCAAAGAGGAACCTTTGTGAAGGTAATGATTAGCTCGGTAAACAAAGAATATGATGGCAAAGTTACAGACGTTGGCAGCAATATTAATGCAAACAACCGCACCTTTAGAGTAAAAATAGCCATCCCAAATCCTGATAAGCTTATACGCCCTAACCAAATTGCCACTATACTGCTTAATGATTATACAGCAGCATCTGCAATCACCATTCCTGAAAGCACCATACAAAAAAATGCAATGGGCGAAAGTCTGGTTTATACCTTAGAAAGAAAAACAGACAGCACCGGTGTAGCGCAGAAAAATGTCATCGAAACCGGTTACGTTTATAATAACATGATGGAAGTAACAAAAGGTCTATCGCCGGGTGAAATCCTAATTGTTGAAGGTAGCAAAAGTTTAAGAGACGGACAGGAAGTAAAAATCAGCAAAAAGTAACACATGAGCAATTTAGATAAAGAATTTAAGCTCTCCTCCTGGGCAATCGACAACAAAATGACGGTGTACGTTATTATTGCGATCATTATGCTGGGTGGTTTGCTTTCTTATTACGGGATGCCGCGGGAAGCATTTCCGGAAATCGTAGAAACTAAAATATACGTAAGTTCGGTAAACCCCGGAAACTCGGCTGAAGATGTAGAGAAGTTTATCACAGAACCTTTAGAGGAAGAGTTTAATAATATAGCCGGCATCAAGGAAATTACCTCGACCACCCTTCAGGATTATTCTATTGTTATTGTAGAGTTTGAAGAAGATATTAGTGTAGATGTCGCCAAAACAAAAGTAAAAGATAAGGTAGATTTAGTAAAAGCCGAAACTACCTGGCCTACTTTAGATAATGGAGCTAAAGTAGAACCTAACATTTTCGATCTTAATATTTCAGAAGAAATGCCTATTCTGAATATTAACTTAACCGGTGATTATCCCGTTCAGGAATTAAAGACTTATGCTGAATATCTTCAGGAAAAAATCGAATTACTTCCGCAGATAAAAGAGGCCAGTATTCGTGGTGCTGAGGATATGGAGGTTGAAATTGCCGTAGATGTCTACAAAATGTCTGCATCACAGGTAAGTTTCGATAATATTATAAATGCGGTAAGTATGGAAAACAAAACCATTTCTGCCGGAAATATTATTACCAGTGGTGTTGAAAAGAACATCAGGATCGTAGGAGAAATACAGGATCCAAAAGAATTAGAAAACGTTATTGTAAAACGTGAAGGAGGAAATATCTTCCTTAAAGATATCGCTGAAATCAATTTTAAAGAGAAGGATCCAACAACTTTTGCCAGAGAGTACGGGGAGCCTGTAGTCATGCTGGACATCAAAAAGCGTGGTGGAAAAAACATGATCGAGGCGGTAGAAGATATTAAAAAAATTATCGCTACAGAACAGGAAGATTATCTCCCAGAAAACCTTCATATTTCGTACTCTAACGATCAATCCACTCAAACGCAAACACAGGTAGACGACCTTGTAAATAACATCATCTTTGGGGTGATACTAGTGGTTTTGGTATTAATGTTTTTCTTAGGTTTTAGAAATGCACTTTTTGTTGGTTTAGCCATTCCACTTTCTATGTTCCTATCTTACATTGTACTTTCCAGCCTTGGCTTTACCCTAAACACCATGGTACTTTTCGCTCTGGTTATGGGGCTGGGAATGCTGGTAGATAACGGTATTGTTGTGGTAGAAAACGTATATACTTTAATGGACGAAGGGATGCCCAGAAGACAGGCGGCCAAGCAGGGTCTTGGAGAAATAGCATGGCCTATTATCGCTTCGACCGCAACCACTCTGGCTGCATTTTTCCCATTAGGACTTTGGCCCGGCACCATTGGTAAGTTTATGGTCATCTTTCCAATCACTTTATCTATTGTACTAGGTTCATCGCTGTTTGTAGCATTGATCATCAACTCGATGCTTACCTCAGAATTTATGAAAACCGAAGAGGAAGAGATCACCAAAAAGAAACTTATACGATTATCCATAATATTGGGAGCATTAGGAATTGTTCTCTTATTAGGTGGTTTTTTACTGGACATAGGGGCTTTTAGAGGCATTGGAAATATTTTAATCCTTTTGGTTATATTACTATGGCTTTATAAGTATGTATTAACAAAAGCGATATCCTATTTTCAGTATACGGCTTTAAAAAAACTGGAAAACCGTTATGAGAATACATTAAAATATGCTCTAAGCGGTAAAAGAGCCTATGCGTTTTTCTTTGGCACCGTGATTATGCTAATCCTTTCTTTTATCCTAATTGGCGCAGTACAACCTAACGTATTGTTTTTTCCGGAAAATGAACCGAAACAGATTATCACTTATATCGAATATCCGGAAGGGACCGATATCCAAAAAACCAATCAACTCACTAAACAGGTTGAAAAAAGAATCTACGATGTCATCCAAAAATATAATGATGACGGCTACAATTATATGGTAGAGTCGGCTATTTCTCAGGTAGGTGAAGGTGCTGGAAACCCGCAGACCGATGGCGGCCAACAAAATGAAATGCCTCATAAGGGTAAAATCACTTTGTCTATGCGTGAATTTAATGAACGTAGAGGCGTAAGAAGTAGTGATGTAATGGAGGAAATCCGCGCAGCCGTTCACGGCTTTCCCGGGGCCTCGATTATCGTTGAGAAAGATGCTGCAGGCCCTCCTGCCGGTTACCCAATTAATATTGAAATTAAGGGCGAAGATTACGAAGAAATGCTGGCTGAAGCCGAAAATATGCGCTCCTATATTCAGAGATTGAGCATAGAAGGAATAGAAGAGCTAAAAATCGATGTTAACAAATCTAAATCTGAACTTGAAGTTATTGTAGACCGCAGAAAAGCAGGTCAACTTGGTGTTTCTACGGTCGCTGTTGGGCAAACCTTACGTAGGGCGATTTATGGGGAAGAAGTTTCTACCTATAAAGAAGGAGACGACGATTATGAAGTAAATGTGCGCTTCAACGAAAAATTTAGATACGATGAAAATGCGCTGTTCAATCAACCCATTACCTTTAGAGATCAAAATAATGGGCAATTGGTACAGGTTCCAATTTCAGCATTAGTAAATACTGAAGTTGCCTCCTCTTTCAGCTCGATCAAAAGAAAAGATCTAAAAAGAGTAATCACTGTTTATTCTAATGTGTTGGGTGATTATAATGCAAACGAAATTGTACAGCAATTAAAAACCGAACTTCAGAATTACGAATTACCAGAAGATATGAGTTTTGCCTTTACGGGCGAGCAGGAAGAACAGGCAGACAATATGGCGTTTTTATTAAAAGCCTTACTTATTGCTATAGGTGGAATTTTGTTGATTTTAGTAGCCCAATTTAACTCGATTTCCAAACCGATAATCATTATTAGTGCGGTAGTATTAAGTTTGGTGGGCGTATTTTTCGGATTAATTATTTTCCAGATGGACTTTGTGATTATCATGACCATGATGGGAATTATATCTCTGGCCGGTATTGTAGTGAATAATGCTATTGTTCTTATTGACTATACCCAAATACTTATAGACCGTAAGAAAAACGAACTTGGTTTAGAAGACGACGAGCTGCTTACAAGAGCACAATATTTTGATTGCATTGTACGTGGCGGTAAATCAAGGTTACGCCCCGTACTTTTAACAGCAATCACTACTGTTCTTGGATTAATACCATTAGCAATAGGATTAAATATTGACTTTTTTGGATTAATGATCGATTATGATCCACGTATTTATATAGGAGGAGATAATGTTATTTTCTGGGGACCTTTAGCCTGGACAGTGATTTTCGGACTGGTTTTCGCGACCTTCCTAACATTGATCGTTGTACCGGTCATGTTCTATCTTGTAAATCGTGCAAAGGTTAAAACCAGAGATAAAAAATTGGCCAGAAAAGAACAAAAACTGGCCAAAAGCTAAATATAAACTATGCCGGCATTTCTGGTATATTCATTATATTTAGAAAGTAAAAAAAGCCTCGATTGTCAAACAATCGAGGCTTTTTTATTAAACTAAAATCAATCTCTATTCTTCGTTTATTGCCAACGAAGATTTAGATGAAATATCATTTACTGATACG
>CESL01054344.1_pt1 | contig 22852 bp, 29 predicted proteins | sample 531221 | NCBI WGS metagenome assembly CESL01 (sample SAMEA2622197, study PRJEB7988) | marine metagenome | biome: marine biome (ENVO:00000447); feature: mesopelagic zone (ENVO:00000213) & marine oxygen minimum zone (ENVO:01000065); material: "saline water (ENVO:00002010), including plankton...
CTGATTTGTAATCAGCAGGTCGGGGGTTCGAATCCCTTCGCCGGCTCGATAGATAGTATTGGTAGGGTGGTATTGAATTGCTAATTAACAAATAAAATTACAGTTTGGGGAGCTGGCCGAGCGGTCAAAGGCAGCAGACTGTAAATCTGCCGACGTATGTCTACGGAGGTTCGAATCCTTCGCTCCCCACAATGCGGGTGTAGTTCAATGGTAGAACCCCAGCCTTCCAAGCTGGTGACGTGAGTTCGAATCTCATCACCCGCTCGAAGTGCCTACGTAGCTCAGTGGTAGAGCACTTCCTTGGTAAGGAAGAGGTCGCCGGTTCAACCCCGGCCGTAGGCTCTCTTTCAAGATTAAATTAATTAATTCAGGAGGATTAATAGATGTCAAAAGAAAAATTTGAACGGAGTAAACCACATTTAAATATTGGAACTATTGGCCATGTAGATCATGGCAAGACGACATTAACTGCAGCAATAACGATGACTCAAGCTAATAAGGGCTTGAGTGAAGTTCGCTCTTTCGATAGTATTGATAATGCACCCGAGGAAAGAGAGCGTGGGATCACTATTCAGACTGCTCACGTTGAGTACGAGACGCCAAATCGTCACTATGCTCATGTAGATTGTCCAGGCCATGCTGATTATATTAAAAATATGATTACAGGTGCAGCTCAAATGGACGGAGCTATATTAGTTGTTTCTGCCGCAGATGGCCCTATGCCTCAGACCCGAGAGCACGTACTATTAGCTCGACAAGTAAATGTCCCCTCTATTGTTGTATTCATGAATAAAACTGATCAAGTAGATGACGCAGAGCTTTTAGAATTGGTAGAAATGGAACTTAGAGATCTACTTAATGAATATGAGTTTCCAGGAGACGATATTCCTATAATTAAAGGATCAGCATTGAATGCGTTAAACAATGTAACGGATGATGCTGCAACTAGTTGTATCACTGAATTAATGGATGCATGTGATAGCTTTATTCCAGAACCCGAACGTGATATTGACAAACCATTCCTAATGCCAGTTGAAGATGTTTTTTCCATTACTGGCCGTGGAACGGTAGGAACTGGCCGTGTTGAGAGCGGGATAATTAAGGTAGGTGATGATGTAGAGATGATTGGTATGGGCGATACTAGGAAAACGACAGTTACTGGGGTTGAAATGTTCCGTAAGCTATTAGATGAAGGACGTGCGGGTGATAATGCCGGATTACTGCTTCGAGGTGTAGATAAAGAAGATTTGACTCGAGGAATGGTATTGGCTGCTCCAGGTTCAATTACGCCGCATACAAAGTTTAAAGCGAGTGTTTATGTACTTAAGAAAGACGAAGGTGGTCGCCATACTCCGTTTTTTAATGGATATAGGCCTCAATTCTACTTTCGTACGACAGATGTGACTGGAGTAGCGACTTTACCAAGTGGAACAGAAATGGTTATGCCTGGTGATAATGTAGAATTAGAAGTCGAATTAATTACACCAATAGCAATGGACAAAGAATTGCGCTTTGCTATTCGTGAAGGCGGTCATACTGTTGGTGCTGGCGTTGTCACTGAAGTTGTAGAATAGGAGATTTATTTGGATGGCTGGCAATAGTAAACGTGCAATTGTTCAATTGGAAAGTACCGAGGGTACTGGTTACAGATATACTGTTACAAAAAGTAAGCGGTTACATCCTGATCGGATCGAGTATCGAAAATATGATCCAGTTGTGAAGAAACACGTTATTTTCAAAGAGACAAAATAATAACTCCTAATTGCATAGAAAAAGCTGGTAGCTAATTTAGCTAACAGAAATAATAAAATTAGGAGTGTAGCTCAATTGGTAGAGCACCGGTCTCCAAAACCGGGGGTTGCAGGTTCAAGTCCTGTCACTCCTGCAAAAGATAGCCTTCCAAATTTATTTTGGATTGATGAGATAAGATGAATAAGATAAAAACTTTTTTTTCTGATGTCAAAATTGAAATGTCGAAAGTTTCATGGCCGAATTGGGCTGAATTGAAAGGTTCTACCTTTGTGGTCGTTTCTTTTTCAATAATTGTCAGTTTGTTTTTGTTTTTTGTCGATAGGATACTTTCTACCATTTTACAGATAATATTATAGTTTATTATGAATTGGTATACATTAAGAGTTATCTCAGGAAAAGAAGACAAAATTAAAGAGAATATTTTGTTTGAATTAGATTATCAAGAATTGTCATCTGAAGTTGAGGATATTATGGTGCCATCAGAAAATATTGTTGAGATGAAGGAAGGAAAAAAGAGGGTTAAAAGAAAAGTGTTTTTCCCTGGATATATTTTGATCAATATGAGTAAATCTAAAGAAGCTAAGTATTTGATTGAAAATACTGATGGCGTTATCAACTTTGTTGGTGCTAATGGTGATCCTCAGATGTTAAAAGAAGATGAAATTACACGTATTATAGGAGAAGTTGAAGGGCGTGAAGGTAGAGAAGTGGTGATTGCACCTTATAAGGTGGGAGATTCAGTAAAAGTTACTGATGGCCCATTCGCTGATTTCTCTGGATTCGTTAACGAAGTAAACAATGAAAAACAAAAAGTTAAAGTTTCAGTCAGTATTTTTGGACGCCCAACGCCAATAGAGCTCAATTTTTTACAAGTAGAATTAGAAAAATAGATTAAAAAATGGCAAAGAAAATCTCATCATATATTAAACTTCAGATTCCAGCTGGTCAGGCCAATCCCGCGCCACCAGTAGGGCCAGCTTTAGGTCAGCATGGTGTAAACATAATGGAATTTTGTAAAGCGTTTAATGAGGCGACTAAACAAGAATCGGGGATGATAATTCCAGTAGTAATAACGGTATTTGCTGATCGAAGTTTTACCTTTATTACAAAAACACCGCCAGCTGCTATATTGTTGAAAAAGAAAGCTGGTGTCCCAAAAGGTTCTGGTGAGCCTAATCGTGAAAAAGTTGGAAAAGTTTCAGAAAATGACCTTAGAGAAATAGCTGAGATAAAGAAAAATGATTTAAATGCTAACACGATAGAAATGGCGATAGAAATGATTCGTGGAACCGCAAAGAGTATGGGATTAGAAGTAAAAGGATAAAATGGCTTTATCTAAACAGAGAAAAAAAATTAATTCTAATATTGACCCGATTAAAGAATATTCACTCAATGATGCCGTCAAAATGTTAAAAGATTTTAAATATGTGAAATTTGACGAAACAATTGAATTAGCAATTAATTTAGGTGTGGATCCCAGGCATGCTGATCAAAATATTAGAGTTAGTACTACATTGCCTTATGGAACCGGGAAAGAAGTAAAGGTACTTGTCTTTGCTCAGGGACCAAAAGAAAAAGAAGCAAAAGATGCTGGTGCAGACTTTGTTGGAAAAGAATTTTTTGACAAACTTAAAAGTGGATGGGATGATATTGATACTATTGTTGCAACACCTGATATGATGCAAGAGTTGGGGAAATTAGGTAAAGTTTTGGGTCCCAAAGGTCTGATGCCAAACCCTAAAAGTGGGACCGTTACAATGGATATTGAAAAAGCGGTGAAAGAACTTAAGGCGGGTAAAATAGAGCTTCGAGTAGAAAAGAATGGCATTATTCATACTAGATGTGGAAAAAGTTCTTTTGATGACAATGCATTGGTTGAAAATATCCGAACTATTTATGACACTCTTTTAAAAGCAAGGCCAGCTTCAGTAAAAGGAACTTATTTGAAAAAGATATCTGTTTCCTCAACAATGGGTCCCGGTATAAAGATAGATCAGGGAAGCATCAATTAATTATGCCCAATGCTAAAAATATCAAATATGTTGATGATCTTAGCGAAAAGCTAGGTCGCGCCAAAGGTGTGTATCTAACTGATTACCTTGGTCTTAACGTTGAAGATATAACAGACCTTAGAAGAGAATTCTATGCAAATGATGTGGAATATATGGTTGCAAAAAATACGTTGTTTAAACTTGCGGCAAAAAATAGCGATTTGAGTGGCTTAGATGATTATCTAAATGGTTCAACAGCTGTTGCACTTTCTTACGAAGATCCTATTAGCCCAGCTCGAGTGCTGAAAAAATTTACCAATGATCATGATTTACCTAAAGTTAAAGGAATTGTAATTGATGGAAACATCATTGATGTTAGTGAGTTTGCTCGTATAGCAAATCTACCATCTAAAGATGAGTCTCTAGCTAAATTGGTAGCATTATTGCAATCTCCTCTGATGAAACTTATTTGGGCATTGAAATCGCCAATGTCTGATATGACAAATATGTTAAATAATCTAAAAGATAAACAATCTAAAAAAGAGTAATTAAGGAGCAAGAAGAATGGCCGATACAAAAAGAGCCGATGTGCTAAAATATCTTGAAAATGCCAATATGATGGAAATCTCTGAATTAATAGGAGAGATTGAAGAAAAATTTGGTGTAACAGCCGCAGCCCCTGTTGTTGCTGTTGCTTCAGCCCCAACTGCTGATGGCGGTGGAGCTTCAGATGAAAAAGATGAGTTTGATGTTATGCTAACATCCGCAGGACAATCTAAAATAAATGTAATTAAAGTTGTGCGCACAATCACTGGGTTAGGCTTAAAAGAAGCAAAAGAATTAGTTGATAGTGCTCCAAAGGCAGTTAAGGAAGGCGCTAGTAAAACAGAAGCAGATGAACTTAAGACTCAGCTTGAAGAAGCTGGAGCTTCAGTAGAATTAAAATAGTTTTATTTTACACACACTATTTTTTACACAAATTATTTTAACCACCCTATAATATTATTGGAGGTCTACGTTGGCTGCTGCAAATAGTACTTATTATAACCGAGAATCTTTTGAAAAAACTAAATCTGAAATAGAATTTCCGGACCTTTTAGACGTTCAAATCGAAGCTTTTCAGTCATTTATTCAAGAAAATATTCCTGAAGATGAACGGATAGATCTTGGTCTTCAGGAAGTGTTTAACAATGTTTTTCCGCTAGAGGATCCGCATAGAAATTACGTTTTTGAATATAAAAGTTATTTTTTAGGTTTGGCAAAATATACTCCAGAGGAATGTATGGATCGTGGTTTAACATACTCAGTTCCTTTGAAAGTTCGTTTGATATTGCATATAACCAATGAAGATGATAGAAGTAAGTATGATCAATCAATTGAGCAAGAAGTTTATTTTGGTAATATACCCATGATGACTAAAAAGGGTACTTTTGTTATAAATGGGGCAGAGCGAGTAATAGTATCGCAGTTACAGAGGTCACCCGGTGTATTTTTTGATCAGTCAATTCATCCTAATGGGACTAAGCTTTATCAAGGGAGAATAATCCCTTTTAGAGGATCTTGGGTAGATTTTACTACAGATATAAATGATTGTATTTTTTGCATAATTGATCGCAGAAGGAAATTCCCCGTCACAATGTTGTTAAGGACATTGGGTTATTCAACTAATGCAGATATTTTTAAAGCTTTTAACTGCACTCAAGAATTAAAAATAAATTCAAAAGAAATTAGTAATGCAATTGGCTCCACTATTGTTGAAGATATAATTGATCATGAGACAGGCGAAATATTCATTGAAGGAGGTGCTGAGTTAGATCAAAAAAGCATTGATGAATTAAAAAAAGCAAAGATCAAGTCTATTGAAATTGTTAATCAAAATAAAGATTTTCATTCGATGATGCTTCTAAATACTATGACTAAGGATCCAAGCAATAATACTGAAGAAGCACTAAATATTGTTTATCAGTTGCTGCGTTCAGGTGAGCCGCCAAATTTGGAAACTGCGCAAAAATTCATAGAGAGGATATTTTTCAATCCTAAAAAATATGACTTAGGTGAAGTTGGTAGGTATCGATTAAACCAACAGTTCAACTTGAATGTACCAGTTGAAGAAACTGTGCTTACGATGGATGATATTATTCAAGTTTTAAACTTCCTTATAGATATGCGAAAAGGAGAAAGAGGGTCTGACGATATTGATCATCTAGGTAATCGCCGTGTAAAATCAATTGGCGAACAGTTAACTAACCAGTTTTCTGTCGCTTTAAGCAGAATGTTAAGAACTATTTATGAAAGAATGAACCTCCGTGAACAGGAGTCAATTACACCTCAAGATTTAATTAACTCCAGAGTTGTAACGACAGTGATTAACACTTTTTTTGGTACAAGCCAATTGTCACAATTTGGGGATCAAACTAATCCATTAGCTGAAATAACGCATAAAAGACGGATCTCAGCACTTGGCCCAGGAGGACTAACCCGTGAACGAGCAGGTTTTGAAGTTAGAGATGTTCACTATACACATTATGGGCGTTTATGTCCTATCGAAACTCCAGAAGGTCCAAATATTGGTTTAATTTCTTCTTTAGCACTTTTAGCAAAAGTTAATGGGCATGGTTTTATTGAGGCTCCTTATCGGAAAGTTAATGTTAAAGATAAGGACGCTTATGCAACGCATGAAATCAAGTATTTATCGGCTGATGATGAAGATAGAGTTATGATTGCGCAATCCGATGAAAAGCTTGGTAAGAATGATCAACTAACAAATAGTAGTATTCGCGCTAGGATTAAAGGCGATTTCCCTATTGTGTCGCCAGATAAAATTGAATTTATGGATGTAGCGCCAAATCAAATTTTATCTGTAGCAGCTTCATTGATCCCTTTCCTTGAGCATGATGATGCTAACCGAGCTCTTATGGGTTCTAATATGCAACGTCAAAGCGTTCCATTAATGAATCCAGATTCACCAATTGTTGGTACTGGCCTTGAAAGCAAAGTCGCAGTTGACTCTCGCGCAGCTGTTGCCTCACCTGTTAATGGTCGTGTTAATTATGTTGATGCTCAAAAGGTGGTAATTAAAACGACTGATGTACCTGAGAGCCTTGCATTAATTGAAGGTGAAAATTTAGTAACCGTTGAATTAAGGAAATTTAAGCGAACAAATCAGAATACTAGCCAAAATCAAAAACCCATTGTATCCGAAGGTGATAAAGTAGTTGCGGGTCAAGCTATTGCAGATGGAACGTCAACATCTAAGGGTGAATTGGCTCTAGGAAAAAATGTTACTGTGGCTTTTATGCCTTGGCGTGGATATAATTTTGAGGATGCTATTGTAATTAGTGAAAGGTTGGTTAAAGAAGACCTTTTCAGTAGTGTGCATGTAAATGAAATTGAATTAGAAGTCCGTGATACGAAACGTGGCGAAGAAGAGCTCACCCCTGAGATTCCTAATGTTGGTGAAGATGCCACAAGGGAATTAGATGAACGGGGAATTATTCGAGTTGGCGCTAAAGTTAAAGATGGGGATATTTTAATTGGCAAAGTGACTCCAAAAGGTGAAACAGATCCAACACCCGAAGAAAAGCTCCTTAGGGCTATTTTTGGTGAAAAAGCAGGCGAAGTAAAAGATGCTTCAAAGAGGGCTGACCCTGGAATAAATGGTGTGGTAATTAACACAAAGTTATTTGAGAAACGAAGTAAATCTGCTAGGACCGAAGAAAGAAAGAATATTCTTGAACTTCAAAAGACTTCAGCTGAAAGGAAAAAAGATTTAAAAATCTCTCGAGACGAGAAGCTTTTGAATTCTCTAAAAAATCAAATATCTAATGGCATTAGAGATGTATCGAGCAATCGTACTTTAATAAAAAAAGGTACCAAGCTAACTCCGAAACGTTTAAAAAGTTATAATCTTGAAAGATTTTCTCAAGATGAAGCTTGGGTTGAGGATAACAGTGCTTGGAAAAATCTCAAAGCAGTTTGGCGTTCTTTTTGGAAAGAATGGCGGATCATTGAGGATACGCTAGAGCGAGAAGTCTTTAAGCTTCGTATAGGCGATGAACTGCAGCCTGGTATATTAAAGCTTGCTAAAGTAGATATTGCTAATAAAAGAAAAATTCAGGTTGGCGATAAAATGGCTGGCAGGCATGGAAATAAAGGCGTTATTGCAACGGTTGTACCTGAAGAAGACATGCCTTTTTTAGAAGATGGAACTCCTGTTGATGTAGTATTAAATCCATTAGGTGTACCGTCAAGAATGAACTTAGGTCAGCTTTATGAAACGATGCTTGGATGGGCTGGCCAAGTATTGGGTGTTAAATATGCTACTCCAGTTTTTAATGGTGCAACTCCTGATGAAGTTATTGAAGAAATGAAAAAAGCTGGTATTCCATTATCTGGTAAAGCTCAGTTAGTGGATGGACGTTCAGGAGAAAAATTGGATAATCCAGTCACGGTTGGGAATATATATATGATGAAATTAAGTCATATGGTAGATGATAAGATGCATGCTCGCTCCACTGGGCCATATTCACTTGTTACTCAACAGCCCTTAGGCGGCAAAGCGCAATTTGGAGGGCAACGTTTTGGAGAAATGGAATGCTGGGCTCTAGAAGCGTATGGCGCTGCACATACTTTGCAGGAAATATTAACTGTTAAATCAGATGATGTAGATGGTCGTTCTAAAGTTTATAACGCCATAGTAAAAGGAGAGGCTTTACCTCAATTTGGTGTCCCGGAGTCTTTTAATGTATTAATTAAAGAGCTTCAAGGACTTAGCTTAGACATAGAATTAGATTAAGGGAGAATTATTTTGACCTTCATTCAAACAAATAAAGTAGACACAAGTAAGGGCTTTTCACAGATCCAGATTGGATTAGCCTCACCAGAAAGCATTTTGCAAAAATCTTATGGTGAGATATTAAAGCCAGAAACAATTAATTATAGATCATATAAACCCGAGAAAGATGGGTTGTTTTGCGAAAAAATCTTTGGCCCAGTTAAGGATTACGAATGTCATTGTGGTAAATATAAAGGTATTAGATACCGTGGCATTATCTGTGATCGTTGTGGAGTTGAAGTGACTAGGAAGAAAGTTCGACGTGATCGAATGGGCCATATTACACTTGCTGTACCAGTCGTTCATATTTGGTATCTTCGGTCAATTCCATCAAAGTTAAGTTATTTAACAGGGATTTCAACAAAAAATCTTGAAAAAATTGTTTATTATGAGCAATTTTTAATTATTGATCCAGGTAAAAGTGGTAGAGACCAATTCGAGATAATTGATGAGGTTGAATTTGTTGATCTTGAAAAAACATATGGTTTTGATGCTGTATCTGAAGAAGATAGAGATAATGAAGATTTCTTTTATGCTGCAATGGGTGGAGAGGCACTTAGAGAAATGCTGTCTAGAATGAACCTAGTAGAATTACGTCGTGAATTAGAAGATACATTAAAAAACTCTAAATCTAAACAAAAGCGTGGAGACGCATTAAAGAGATTAAAGGTGGCAAAATCTTTTTTGTTTGACATTTCTACCAAATTAAGAAAAATGAATAAGCCAGAATGGATGGTTGTTTCGATTTTGCCGGTAATTCCTCCGGAACTAAGACCTCTAGTTCCTCTTGATGGAGGGCGATTTGCAGCAAGCGATCTAAATGACCTCTATCGTCGTATAATTATTCGAAATAATAGATTAAAACAATTAATCGAGATAAAAGCTCCAGATGTTATCCTTCGCAATGAAAAGCGTATGTTGCAAGAGTCTGTTGATGCGTTATTCGATAATAGTCGACGTAAGACTGCAATAAGAAGTGGTACTCGTCGACCATTAAAATCAATTTCAGATATGATCCGCGGAAAAACGGGAAGATTCCGCCAAAATTTACTTGGTAAACGTGTAGATTATTCAGGCAGATCAGTCATTGTTGTAGGCCCAGAGCTACAATTGCATGAATGTGGGCTCCCCAAGAATATGGCATTAGAATTATTTAAGCCTCACATGATCAGTGAATTAATGAATCGAGGATATTCTCAAACACCAAGGGGAGCAAAATTGCTTATTGAAGATAAAGATCCCATTGTTTATAAAGTGTTAGAATATGTTGTTAAAGATCATCCGGTGTTATTAAATCGGGCTCCAACCCTTCATCGTTTAGGTATTCAAGCTTTTCAACCAGTTTTAGTTGATGGGAAAGCATTAAGAATTCATCCGCTTGTTTGTTCAGCATTTAATGCTGATTTCGATGGAGATCAGATGGCCGTTCATGTTCCTTTATCAGTAGCTGCTCAGATGGAGGCAAGGGTTTTAATGTTATCTAGCCACAATATTTTACATCCTGCCAATGGGAAGCCATTGGCACTGCCATCCCAAGATATGGTTCTAGGTACTTACTATTTAACTCGTAAAAAAGAAGGCGTTAATGGGGAAGGAAAAAGTTTTGGTTCATTTAATGAGGTTCTGCTTGCATACGAGAATAAAATAGCAGATATAAATGCTATAATAAATGTCAGGCATGATGATAAATGGTATAAAAACACAACAGTAGGGCGTGTAATTATTAATTCTATTTTACCTGATGAGATGGAATTTGTAGATGACATGATAGATAAAAAACGGTTAAGTAAATTAGTTAATGATACCTACTTAATTGCTGGTAATCAAAAAACTGTTATCTTTCTTGATAAATTAAAAAATCTAGGCTTTAAAACAGCAACTCAAGCTGGAGTGTCGATTGCAATAAGTGATATTTTAATTCCCGAATCTAAGGATGCTATAATTTCGAAAGCTCAAAAAGAAGTTGATGATATCCAAAATAAGTTTAAACGCCATGTTTTAACAGATGGAGAAAGGTATAATAAAGTAATTGATGTCTGGACCCATGCTACAAATGATGTAGCAGCTTCCATGATGGATGAGTTGAAATCAAAGGATCAAGGGTTTAACCCAGTTTATATGATGGCAGATTCTGGTGCACGAGGTTCTCAGGACCAAATTAAACAATTAGCTGGTATGCGTGGATTAATGGCAAAACCCAAGAAATCCATGACAGGAGGGAAAGGCGAAATTATTGAATCTCCTATTACATCAAATTTCAAAGAAGGCTTATCTGTCCAGGAATATTTTATATCTACTCATGGAGCAAGAAAAGGGTTGGCTGACACTGCATTAAAAACTGCTGATGCGGGCTATTTAACTCGACGCTTGGTTGATGTAGCTCAAGATGTAGTTATTAAGGAAATAGATTGTGGGACTATTAATGGGATTCTTGCAGATGATCTAAAGGAAGGCGAGGATATCATCGAGCCACTTTCAGACAGGATTCTAGGGAGGACTCTACTTGAAGATTTTATTGAAGATGGGAAAGTTCTTATTAAAGCTGGAACAATGATTCGCGATGAAGAAGCATTGATTGTGTCTGATAGTAATGTAGAATCTTTAAGAATTCGCTCTGTCCTTACCTGCGAATCTCTTAGAGGCGTTTGTGCAAAATGTTATGGCTGGAATCCCTCAACCCATAAGCTTGTAGACTTGGGTACTTCAGTTGGCATCCAAGCTGCTCAAAGTATTGGTGAACCTGGTACTCAGCTTACACTAAGAACGTTCCATATCGGTGGTACTGCTACGCGAATTATTGAGCAATCAGAAATGATCACTCAAAGGGCTGGTACTGCAAAATATTCGGAAAATCTTGAGGTAGCAGAAGCAAAAGATGAAAATGGGGTTTTAGTTACACGCTGTATGGTTAGACATGCAAAAATAACAATTATTTCCAAAGAAAAAGGCTCAAATTCTGATTTTAATGTACCATATGGTGCAAACTTGAATATTGATGATGGCGATAAGGTTAAAGCTGGCGCAACATTATTTCAATGGGATCCCTATACAGATGTAATTCTTGCAAGACAATCTGGGATTGTAGAACTAAAAGACTTTATTGAGAATGAAACCTATCAGGTTGAGGCTGTTGAAGGTGGTAAAAAGCAAATGGTAATAGTAGAATCAAAAGATAGGAACCTAAGCCCTCATGTAGAAATAGTAAGTAAAGATGGATCTATTTTAGCCGGTGGAACTATTTTACCTGTCACAGCTAATCTGGTTGTTCTTGAAGGGGATAAGGTGCAAAGAGGTCAAACTTTAGTTAAAATTCCCCGTGCTTATGGTAAAACACGTGATATTACAGGAGGATTACCTAGAGTTACAGAATTATTTGAAGCGCGCAAACCGTCCGCACCTGCTGTAGTAACTGAAATTGATGGCATTGTTAAATTTGGAGAGACTAAGCGCGGTATACGTAAGATACAAGTAGAAGGTGTTGATGGTACTTTAAAAACATATTCCATCCCCTATGGAAAACATGTTGTTGTGCATGAAGGTGATAAAATCACAGCAGGCACTTCACTTTGTGAAGGAAGCATTTCACCTGTTGATATCTTAACGATATTAGGTCCTAATAAAGTTCGTGAATATCTGGTAAACCAGATACAAGAAGTATATCGCTTACAAGGGGTTAAGATAGATGACAAGCATATTGAAGTCATTGTGCGTCAGATGATGCAAAAAGTAAGTATCGATGATATTGGTGATTCTCACTTCTTACCTCAGGATAGAATTAATCGAGCTGAATTTTTTGAAACAAATGCAAAACTTCAATCTATGGTTTATGTTACAGATAATGGAGACTCTGAATTAGAACAAGAAACGCTTGTTGATAAAAATACTTACCAAGAAATGAATAAAGATTTAAAAGAAGAAGGAAAAGCTCCGGCTAAGTCGCGCAAAACAAAACCTGCTACATTCAAGCCATTATTAATGGGAATAACGCAGGCTTCATTAAATACAGAAAGTTTCATTTCAGCTGCTTCATTTCAGGAGACTACTAGAGTATTAACTGACGCAGCAACGTCTGGAAAAATAGATATGCTACGAGGTTTAAAAGAGAATGTTGCTGTTGGTAGATTAATTCCTGCTGGTTCAGGCTCTCCCCATCTAGTAGATATCCTTGTTACAGACCCAGATTCAAATTCGGACGATTCTCAAGAAAAAATTGAGGAAAATGATGCTGTTGAGAAGGTATTGTAAGAAATGATTATATCTAAAAAGATAATTGAAAAAATGTTAAAACCTGTGGTATTTTCGCAGGCTATAATGGAAACGAAATGCCGACGATAAACCAATTAATTAGACACGGAAGAAAGCGGATGGGTAAAAAAAATGCTACGCCCGCGCTAAAAGGAAATCCACAGAAAAGAGGTGTCTGTACTCGTGTATATACGACAACTCCAAAGAAACCTAATTCCGCACTTCGTAAAGTTGCGAGGGTTAGATTGACAAATAATATTGAAGTTAATGCATATATTCCTGGAGAAGGTCACAACTTACAGGAACATTCTATTGTTTTGATTGAAGGTGGTCGAGTTAAGGATTTGCCTGGAGTTCGGTATCATATTATTAGAGGAATTTTAGATACAGCTGGCGTTTCTGACCGTACCACCAGCCGATCAAGATACGGCACAAAAAAACCAAAAGCATAAGAGATGAGAAGAAGAAGACCAGAGAAACGAAGAATATTACCTGATCCAATATATGGTGATTTAGAAATCGCAAAATTTATGAATTACTTAATGATGGGAGGTAAAAAAGGTGCTTCTGAACAGATTTTTTATGGCGCTATGAGTTCTATACATTCACGAACAAAAAAAGAGGGTGTTGAAATTTTCAAACTTGCAATCAAAAATACGTCACCAATGCTAGAAGTTAAAACGCGGCGAATTGGTGGAGCTAATTATCAAGTCCCAATCGAAGTTAGTAAGAATCGACAATTTTTTCTTGCATCTAAATGGATAATTAATTCAGCTAGGGGTCATTCTGGGAAATCTATGTCAGATCGACTAGCATCTGAATTAATTTCAGCTGCGAATGGTGAAGGTGGAGCAGTTAAGAAAAAAGAAGATACACATCGGATGGCAGAAGCGAATCGAGCATTTGCCCACTTCAGGTAGTAACTAATTTTTAATTATGAATAAAATATCCTTAGATAATGTACGAAATATTGGTATTATGGCTCATATTGATGCCGGTAAGACTACTTTAACAGAAAGAATTCTTTTTTATACTGGAAGAACTCACAAGATTGGTGAAGTCCATGATGGGGGAGCCACGATGGATTGGATGGAACAGGAAAAAGAACGTGGAATTACAATTACTTCAGCCGCAACAACAACAATTTGGAATGACCATCGGGTCAATATTATCGATACACCTGGGCATGTTGATTTTACAGTTGAAGTGGAAAGATCGCTCAGGGTTCTTGACGGATCATGCGCTGTATTTTGTGCCGTTGGTGGTGTTGAACCGCAAAGTGAAACAGTATGGCGCCAAGCTGATAAATACAATGTACCTAGAATTGCATTTGTCAATAAAATGGACCGAACAGGGGCAGATTTTTTCCATGTTCTTGAAATGATTAAAGATCGTCTAGGCGCTAATCCACTGCCCATTGTGCTTCCGATAGGTGCTGGTGATCTTTTTACTGGGATCATTGATCTTATTTCTATGAAGGCAATTTTATATAATGAGTCATCATTAGGAGCACATTTTGAAGTAGGTGAAATTCCTTCTGATATGAAAGATGATGCTGAAAAATGGCGCCACCATCTAATTGAAGAAACTGCAGGTTATGATGAACATTTATTAGAGAAATATGTATCTGAAGAGAATATAACTGAAGAAGAATTAAAAGTAGCAATTCGCAAAGGCTGCCTTGATAATACATTTGTACCAACTTTATGTGGATCAGCCTTTAAGAATAAAGGTGTACAGCGCTTATTGGATGCGGTAAATGATTTTCTACCCTCACCTCTAGACATAGGTACCATAACAGGCTTTGACCCAAATGACTCTGATGTTGAAATAAATAGGACTCCCAGCGAAGATGAACCTTTTAGCGCCTTAGCATTTAAAGTTATGACGGATCCTTATGTAGGTAAACTTACATTTATGAGAGTCTACTCAGGTAGGCTAGAAGCAGGTTCATATGTTTCAAACCCAAATACAGGTAAACGCGAAAGAATTAGTAGAATTTTATTAATGCATGCAAACAAAAGAGAAGAGCTAGACCAAGTTAATGCAGGAGAAATTATAGCTGCCGTAGGATTGAAAAATACACAGACAGGTCATACTTTATGCGAAGAGAAGAAAGAAATTTTGTTAGAATCAATGGAATTTCCTGAGCCAGTCGTTGAGGTATCTGTGGAGCCAGCAACTAAAGTTGATCAAGATGCATTGTCAAAAGGTTTAGCGAAGTTATCTGAGGAGGATCCGACATTTAAAGTATCAATTCACCCAGACACTGGTCAGACAATAATTGCTGGTATGGGAGAACTCCACTTAGAAGTTTTAATTGATAGATTATTGAGAGAATTCAATGTAAAGGCAAATGTGGGTACACCTCAAGTTGCTTATACAGAAGCTATAACTAAACGGGTAGAAAAAGTTGATATAAAATTTGTTAGACAATCTGGTGGTAGAGGACAATATGGGCATGTTGTAATCAATGTTGAGCCAAATGAACCTGGAAAAGGTTATCATTTTGAAAATAAAATTGTCGGAGGTGTTATACCACGAGAATATATTCAGCCGGTTAGTGATGGAATTCAAGATGCTATAAAAAATGGTATTTTGGCAGGTTATCCAATTGAAGATGTACGTGTAGAATTGGTTTTCGGCTCTCACCACGAAGTTGACTCATCTGAGATGGCATTTAAAATTGCTGGATCAATGGCAATTCAAGAAGCTTGCAAAAAAGCTGGGCCAGTTTTGATGGAACCTATGATGAGTGTTGAAGTCGTTGTTCCTGAAGAATATCTTGGAGATGTGATGGGTGATATAAACTCACGCAGAGGTAATATCGGGAATATGGGCCAACGGAAAGATGCTCATACTCTTGATGCTATTGTTCCACTCTCAAAAATGTTTGGTTACGCAACAGATTTGAGGTCATTAACTCAAGGTCGTGCAGTATTTCATATGGAATTTTCAAATTTTAAAGAGGTACCAGTTTCAGTAAAAGATGAAATCATTGAAAAAATTCATGGAAAGGCCTCTTGACAAAAGAGAGTAAATTGTGGCAAAACAAACAATCCGCATAAGTCTAAAAGCATACGATCATTCATTAATTGATAAATCAACAGAGAAGATTGTTAAAACTGCAAAATCAACTGGTGCAATTATTTCAGGTCCAATTCCCTTGCCCACTAAACGTACGATATATACTGTTCTTCGTTCTCCTTTTGTAAATAAAAAATCTCGAGAACAGTTTCAAACAAAAATTCATAAAAGGTTAATTGATATTTTAAACTCAACACCAAAAACGGTAGAAGCCTTAATGAAGCTTGATTTACCTGCTGGCGTTGACATAGAGATTAAAGTATAAAAATGCGTGGTTTAATTGGTAAAAAGGTTGGGATGACCCAAATTTACAATAATTCAGGAGGATTGATTCCTGTAACTGTTGTAGAGGCAGGGCCTTGTGTAGTTACTCAAGTTAAAACACAGTCCAACGATGGTTATGAAGCAATTCAAGTTGGCTTCGGCCAAATGAAAGAAAAGCATTCGAATAAAGCGCTTAATGGTCATTTTACTAAAGCTGGTACAGAGATGAAAAAATATTTAGCTGAATTTGTTCCAGTACCAGAATATGAATATAAGACTGGACAAGAATTTGGCGTTTCTTTGTTTAAAGAAGGTGAATATGTTGATGTGATTGGTACAACAAAAGGTAGAGGTTTTTCTGGAGTTATGAAACGTCATGGATTTGCTGGTGGGCCAAAAACTCATGGCCAAAGAGAGCACCCTAGATCTGCGGGCTCTATTGGGCAGGCATCTGACCCATCACGTGTATTTAAAGGAATGAAAATGGCTGGACAATACGGTAATAAACGTATGACTGCTAGAAATCTTGAAGTTATCCATGTAAACAAAGAAAATAATCAAATTTTACTTAAGGGATCTATCCCTGGAGCAAATAACGGAATAGTTTATATAACCAAATAAAATGAAATTTAGTATTACAAAAGAAGATGGATCTAAAGGACCATCGATAAATGTTGATGATTCAGTCTTTGGAATCGAGCCAAATAATAGCGTTGTTCATCAGGCAGTCGTAGCTGAATTGGCCAACGGAAGGCAGGGAACTCATTCGGCAAAGAATCGATCAGAAGTAAGGGGTGGAGGGAGAAAGCCGTTTAAGCAAAAAGGCCGTGGTGTTGCACGAGCAGGCTCAACGCGTTCACCTATTTGGAAGGGTGGAGGCACGGTATTTGGCCCTGAACCTCACGAATATGACAAAAAAATCTCTAAAAAAATGAGAAAATTAGCTCGTCGGTCTGTGTTGTCTAGTAAAGCTACTAATGGTGAGATTATTATTTTAGAGGATATTACTATTTCAGCTCCTAAAACGAATGATTTTTCAAAGTTTTTAGATAAACTCAACCTTTTAGGTAAAAAAATTACAATTTTAGTAGCTGCATATAGCGATGATTTATTCTTAGCGGCAAGAAATATCCCAAATATTTATTTAGTCGAGGCTACATCGGCTAGTACTTATGACTTATTGGATTGTGAGTCTTTATTATTTGATAAAGCTGGATTGTCATTAATAAATGAACAGTTAAAACTAAATTAATTATGTCTTATCAAAAAATTATTTTACGCCCATTATTTACTGAGAAAATGAGTCGCTTAGAAGAAACTGAAAATAAATATGCCTTCCAAGTTGTGAAGACTGCAAATAAAATTGAAATAGAAAAAGCTATTGAAAAAAAGTTCGATGTTAAAGTAAAGAAAATAGCAACAATGAATTTTTTGGGAAAAGAAAAGAATATGACTGTTCGTAGTGGCGGTAGAACAATTAAAACTCAAGGTAATCGTTCTAGTTGGAAAAAGGCAATTGTAACGTTAATGGATGGTAACGAAATTGATTTGCTAAAAGGTGAGGCTGCAACGTAATGGGAATTAGAAGTATTAAGCCAACCACTCCTGCTAATCGTTTTGCAACTCGATCTGATTTTTCTGAAATCACAAGAGACTATCCTGAGAAAAGTTTAACTAAAGCTTTACGAAAGACCGGGGGTCGAAATAATAATGGTCGAATTACAGTAAGGCACCGTGGTGGCGGTCATCGTCGTCGATATCGTATTATTGATTTTAAACGTGATAAATTTGATGTGCCAGCAAAAGTTGCTTCGATTGAGTACGATCCAAATCGGTCTGCCAATATAGCTCTTCTTCATTATCTAGATGGTGAAAAACGTTATATTCTTTCGCCATATGGTTTAAAAGTCGATGATGAAATTACAAGTGGAAAGAATGCCCCGTTAAAGATTGGGAATGCCTTGCCTGTAAGTAAAGTGGCGACAGGTATGTTTGTTCACAATATTGAACTTGAGCCTGGTCGAGGCGGTCAAATGGTGCGTAGCGCTGGTGCTGCAGCTCAAGTAATGGCGCATGATAGTGGATTCGCAACTGTTAAATTGCCTTCAGGAGAAGTTAGACAAATTCGCCAAAATTGTTTTGTTACTGTTGGAGAAGTTGGAAATAAATCTCATGAAAAAATTGTATCTGGTAAAGCTGGAAGAAGCAGATGGTTGGGTATTCGTCCAACGGTTCGTGGTGTTGTAATGAATCCTGTTGATCACCCGCATGGCGGTGGAGAAGGAAAAACTTCAGGTGGACGGCATCCAGTCTCTCCGTGGGGTATGCCGACCAAGGGTTATAAAACTCGCAAGAAAAATAAGAAGTCTAACGCGTATATCTTAAAGAGGAGAAAATAGGATGGCCCGATCAATAAAAAAAGGACCATATGTTGACCCTAAACTTCAAAAGAAGGTTGAGAAAATAAATGATGGCGGTAAAAAACAAGTTATTAAAACATGGTCAAGAAGATCAATGATTACTCCAGACTTTGTAGGCCATACATTTGCTGTTCATAACGGTAATAAGTTTATACCAGTATTTGTCTACGAGAATATGGTTGGTCATAAGTTTGGTGAGTTTGCTCCTACTAGAACCTTTAGATTGCATTCTGGAGATAGAAAAAATTAGTTATTATGGAAGCAAAGGCAATAACAAGACATATTAGACAATCTCCTCGAAAAATTCGGGTTGTTTTAAATGAAATAAGAGGAGCTAAATTTGAAGTGGCGCTAAACTATTTACATTTTTCAAAAGCAAAAGCAGCACTGCAGATTGAAAAAACTCTAAGATCAGCATACCACAATTTAATTGTACAGGCAAAAGACGGAAATGTTAGTAGTGATGGCCTTTTTGTGAAGGAATGTTTTGCCAATGGTGGTCCTCATATGAAGCGTTTTAGAGCTGCATCCATGGGTCGAATTTCAAAATTAAATAAACCAACAGCACATTTAACAATAATTGTGTCTGATAAAAAGAATTAAGGAGGCCCATTTGGGACAAAAAACTCATCCAGTTGGTTTTAGATTGCAAGTTAATAAAAATTGGCGTTCTACATGGTTTGCAAATAAAAGTTTTACAATTGGACTTGAAGAAGATTTGAGGGTCCGCAGATATTTAAAAGCTCGTCTTCCAAATGCAGGAATATCACGTGTCGATATCAGTCGCTCATCAAAAACTGTAACTGTCACTATATATACAGCTCGCCCTGGGATAGTTATAGGTAAGGGTGGAGAAGAGGTAAATAGATTAAAAGATGAGATAAAACAGTTAACTGATAAAAATGTACAGGTTAATATTTCTGAAGTAAAAAGACCTGAGTTGGATGCTGCCTTAGTCGGATCTAATATCGCACATCAATTAATGAAAAAAGTTTCTTACCGTCGTGTTGTTAATAAAGCTATCCAATCCACGATGCGTATGGGGGCTGAAGGAATAAGAATTAACGTTGCTGGTCGCCTTGGAGGTGTGGAAATCGCACGTAGTGAAAAATTTTCTCAAGGCCGTGTACCTTTACATACTTTACGTGCAGATATAGATTATGTTCTAACTGAAGCGCAAACTCAGTATGGTGTAATAGGAATTAAAGTATGGATATGTAATGGAGAGTCATCTAGGAAATAAGTAATGCTTGAACCAAAAAAAACAAAGTTTAGAAGACATCATAGAGGAAATACTAGAGGGACTGCTAAAGGAGGAGAGTATGTTGCTTTTGGATCTTATGGTTTGAAAGCAATGGAGCCTGGATGGATAACAAGTCGTCAAATCGAAGCATGCCGTATATCAATTACTCGCGTTGTTCGTAAGGTTGGTAAAATGTGGATTCGAATTTTTCCTGATAAGTCTATTACTAAAAAACCTGCAGAGACTAGAATGGGTAAGGGCAAAGGAACGCCTGAATATTGGGTGGCGGTTGTAAAGCCAGGGCGCATTTTATTTGAAGTAGAAGGAGTTGATCGATCAGGCGCAGAAGAAGCCTTCCATAATGCTTCTCATAAGTTACCTATCAAAACTAAAGTAGTGAATCGTAGAGAAGTATAATGAAGAAAAGAGACTTAAATAATTTAGACTTTTTGGATATTTCTACTACTATTTTAGATAATGAAGAAGCATTACAAAACTTGAAATTTCAAAAAGCAATGCAACAACTTGAAGATCCTTTGCAAATAAAATCATTAAAAAAAGAGATTGCCCAATTAAAAACAATAAAGAAAGAATTTGATTTAGGTTTGCGTGGGAATAAGGATAAAAAATAATTTATGGATTTAAGAAAGAAACAGACAATGACTGGAGAAGTATTAAGTGATAAAATGGAAAAAACAGTTGTTGTCCAGATTACCAGAAAAATCCCTCATCCCGTTTATGGTAAATACGTCAAACGTAGTAAAAAGGTTTTGGCGCACGTTAAATCAGTTCAACCAAAAATTGGAGATATAGTAAAAATAAATTCTATGCGCCCAATGAGCAAAAGAAAAAGATGGTATGTTGGTGAAATTATTAGAGAATCGATCAAAATTGGATAATTAATAGTGATTCAACAAGAAACAAGATTAAAAGTTGCTGATAATTCGGGAGCACGTGAAGTACTCTGCTTTAAAGTTTTAGGTGGTAGTCGTAGAAGATATGCTTCTATCGGTGATCTTATCGTAGTTACGGTTAAGCAAGCTATACCTGATGGTATGGTTAAAAAAGGACAGGTTACAAGAGCAGTCGTTGTGCGGACAAAAAAAGAAATTAGACGCTCAGATGGATCTTATATTCGTTTTGATGATAATGCGGCAGTATTACTTAATGAAGCTGGTGAACCACGAGGGACTAGAGTCCTAGGCCCAGTTGCTCGTGAGCTACGTGATAGTGGGTATATGAAAATTGTATCAATGGCGCCGGAGGTTATCTAATGCATCTTAAAACTGGAATGACTGTTAGAGTGATGAGCGGAAATCATAAAGGTAAAGAAGGTAAAATACTTTATGTTCACCCCCAAAAAGAAAGAGTTATTATTGAAGGAGTAAACTTAATAAAGCGTCATACAAAGCCATCTCAAGATAATCCTCAAGGTGGAATAGTAGAAAGAGAGGGCTCTATTCACATATCAAATGTCATGTTAATCCATAGTGGAAAACCTACTCGAATTGGTTATAAGAAGTTAGATGATGGATCAAAAGTTAGGATCGCAATAAAAACTGGTGATGAGATTAGTTTATAATTATGGTTGATAAGAAAATAAATAAAACAGTGCCATATCTTAAAAAAAGGTATTTGGAAGAAGTCGTTTCATCTATGACTGAACGTTTTAATTATAAAAACGTTATGGAAGTACCTATGTTAACACAAATTTCATTAAATATGGGAATTGGAGACGCGAAGGATAATCCGAAAAAATTGGAAAGCGCTATCCAAGAATTAACTTTGATCACTGGCCAAAAACCTGTAACTACACTTTCAAAAAAAGACATTTCAAATTTTAAAATTCGAAAAGGGTTTCCTGTAGGGTGTAAAGTAACTCTACGTGGGAATAGAATGTATGATTTTATGGAAAGGTTAATTAGTATAGCTTTACCTCGAACACGTGATTTTCGCGGGCTATCATTTAAATCATTTGACGGTAGAGGAAATTACTCTTTTGGTGTAAAAGAGCAAATAATTTTTACTGAAATTGATTATGATAAAATTGATAGTGTTAGAGGAATGGATGTCACGTTTTTAACATCAGCTAATTCAAATGACGAATCATATTGGTTGTTAAAACTTATTGGACTTCCCCTAAAGGAAAAACCTGTAAAAGAAAAATCTGAGGTATCTGATGGCTAGAAAAGCGCTCGTTGTTAAGTCAAAAAGAAAAGCCAAGTTTAGCACTCGTGCTTATAATCGTTGTTTTAGTTGTGGACGATCAGATGGTTATTTGAGAAAATTTGGATTGTGTCGTATTTGTTTTAGAGAAATGGCTCTTAGGGGTGAGATCCCTGGTGTCACAAAGGCAAGCTGGTAGGAGATTGATATGTCAATGACTGATCCAATCGCTGATATGATAACTCGGATTCGAAATGGAATGGCTGTAGATAAAAGATTTGTTGATATTCCATCGTCTAATCTGAAGAAGCGTATTGCATTCATTTTAAAAGAAGAAAGTTACATTAAAGATTTTATGTTTATCCAAAATGGTGTTAAGTCTCTAATTCGAGTCTTCATTAAATACGATAGAAAAGGAGAAGCTGTTATATCTGGTATTGAGAGGGTAAGTAAGCCTGGACTAAGAGTTTATGTTGGTAGTGGTAAGATACCTCGCGTTTTAGATGGATTAGGTATTTCAATATTGTCAACTTCAAAAGGTGTGATTTCAAATAAAACTGCTAAACGTTTTGGTGTTGGCGGTGAAGTTCTTTGTAAGGTTTGGTAGCAGTATTATGTCAAGAATAGGTCAAATGAACATAGAATTGCCAGAAACTGTCAATATAACGCTAAGCCCTGGTCTAGTAAATATTAAAGGTCCTAAGGGTAATCTTCTTGTGCCATACCATGAAGACATGAAAGTTACTCAATCTGATGGAAATCTCTCGGTTGAGAGGCCTTCTGACTCAAGAAGTCATCGCTCTTTACATGGCACTACCCGTCAATTAATCTCAAATGGCGTTCATGGAGT
>CESL01156316.1_pt1 | contig 22718 bp, 20 predicted proteins | sample 531221 | NCBI WGS metagenome assembly CESL01 (sample SAMEA2622197, study PRJEB7988) | marine metagenome | biome: marine biome (ENVO:00000447); feature: mesopelagic zone (ENVO:00000213) & marine oxygen minimum zone (ENVO:01000065); material: "saline water (ENVO:00002010), including plankton...
GACGACCTGCCAGTACATAATCCCCAATTTTAAGCGTACCCGCCTGTACCAGTATTGTTGCTACATATCCACGACCACGGTCAAGGAAGGCTTCTACTACCGTACCATTGGCAATTTTATTAGGATTCGCTTTTAATTCAAGGATCTCAGCTTCAAGAAGTACTTTCTCTAACAATTCTTTCACACCCATCCCTGTTTTAGCAGAAATATCATGTGATTGCACTTTACCACCCCAATCTTCAACCAGTAAATTCATAGAAGCTAACTTCTCTTTGATCTTTTCTGGATTGGCAGTAGGTAAATCTGATTTATTAATCGCAAATATTATTGGTACTCCTGCGGCCTGAGCATGTGAAATCGCTTCTTTAGTTTGCGGCATCACATCATCATCGGCAGCAATTACAATAATAGCGATATCTGTTACCTGTGCACCACGAGCACGCATTGCGGTAAAAGCTTCGTGACCCGGAGTATCCAGGAAGGCAATTTTTTGACCACCATCTAATTCTACTCCATAGGCACCAATATGCTGTGTAATACCACCACTTTCTCCTGCAATCACATTCTCTTTACGAATGTAATCCAGAAGTGATGTTTTACCATGATCTACGTGCCCCATAACAGTAACGATTGGCGCTCTTTCCTGTAAATCTTCGGGAGCATCCTCCTGTACTTCTACTGTTTCCTCTACATCTGCTGTTACAAAATCCACTTCGTAACCAAACTCATCTGCAACAATAGAAAGCGTTTCGGCATCCAGTCTCTGGTTCATGGTCACCATCATACCAAGAGACATACAAGCTGAAATCACTTTGGTTACCGGAACATCCATCATGGTCGCAACTTCACTTACAGTAACAAACTCTGTAACTTTAAGCACTTTAGAATCTGATTCTTGCTTTGCAAGATCTTCTTCTGATCGTTGGCGGTGTTGATCCCTCTTATCTCTTCGATATTTGGCACCTTTACCTTTACTGGATTTCCCCTGAAGTTTTTCAAGAGTTTCCCTAACCTGCTTTTGTACTTCTTCTTCGCTAGGCTCTTCTTTCGTGATAGGCCTACTGCGTTGCTTATTATTACGACCTTTACGGTTGTTATTATTGTTATTTCCACCACCCTGATTAGGGCCGCCTTTTACATCCTTACTAATTCTCCTACGACGTTTCTTGCGATTTCCTTTCTTATCATCATTGGATGCCGCAGTTTTTTTATCGTCTTTCTTTTTAACAGGCTTTTTAAATTTGGAAAGATCAATCTTTTCTCCAGTAAAGTTAGGACCGTCTAATTTTGTATAATTGGTTTTTATACGGTTAGACTCCTCACCTTGCTCAGAAGCCTCAGGTTTCCCCTGAGTTTCCTCTTTATCTTTCTTGGGCTCTTCCTTAGGTTGTTCTTTTTTAGGGGCATTATCCTGACCTTTAATCACATCAGGTTTTGGCTTAGGCTTTTCTTCCACAGGTTTTGGGGCTGGCTTTTCCTGTTTGGCTTCCTCTGGCTTTTCTTCTTTCTTAGGCTCCTCTTTTTTCTTCTCAACCTGAGGTTTATCCAAGTCTATCTTACCAACAGTCTTAGGACCAGAAAGTTTAGTACGGGCACTTAGCGTTTCCTGCTCCTGCTTTTTACGCTCCTGCTCTTCTCTAAGCTTTTCCTGTTCCTTTTTCTCCTGCTCTTTTCTTTTTTCTTCCTGCTCGCGTTCGCGGGCTAAACGCAGCTCTTCCTTCTCCTTCTTTCTCTCTTCCCCTACTTCTTTAGAAGCTACTTTTTTGCTTTTATCTGTCTGGAACTCATTAAAAAGAACCTGATACGTCTCCTGAGAGATTTTAGCAGTAGGACGTGCTTCAATATCATGCCCCTTAGAATTTAAAAACTCTACAGCCCGATCTAGCGAAATATTGAATTCACGTAATACTTTGTTTAATCGCATTGTTTTTGCTTCAGCCATAAATTGCCCTCTAAATTAACCTCTTTTGTTTATTACTACAATAACTTATTCTTCGAATTCTTCGCGAAGCACTTTCAGTACTTCACGAACGGTTTCTTCCTCCAGGTCGGTACGCTTTATAAGGTCATTTACATCCTGCTCTAAAATACTTTTTGCGGTATCCAGACCAATTTTTGCAAATTCCTTAATCACCCAGTCTTCGATTTCATCAGAGAATTCAGATAGTTCAACATCTTCTTCTACCCCTTCTCTAAATACATCTATTTCGTAACCCGTTAGCTGGCCGGCAAGTCTAATATTATGCCCTCCACGACCAATTGCTTTCGAAACCTCTTCAGGCTTAAGCATTACCTCAGCCCTTTTATTTTCTTCATCTATTTTTATCGATGTAATTTTCGCCGGACTCAATGCCCTTGTAATAAATAACTGATCGTTATTCGTATAATTGATTACATCAATATTCTCATTACCAAGTTCGCGTACAATACTGTGGATCCTAGATCCTTTCATTCCCACGCAAGCTCCAACAGGATCGATTCTATCATCATAAGAATCTACTGCCACTTTTGCTTTTTCGCCTGGTACACGAACTACCTTTTTGATCGTAATTAAACCATCAAAAACTTCAGGAATCTCCTGCTCAAACAATTTCTCCAGAAATGCTGGCGCTGTTCTGGATAAAATGATGCTAGGCTTATTTCCTTTTAATTCAACACTTTCTATAACCCCACGTACATTTTCTCCTTTTCTAAAGAAATCCGAAGGAATTTGCCGGTCTTTTGGCAGTACAATTTCGTTCCCCTCATCATCTAAAAGAATTATTGCACGATGTCTTATATGATGAACTTCTGCCGTATAAATCTCTCCTTCAAGATCTTTAAACTGCTTATAGATATTTGTATTATCATGTTCATGAATCTTAGAAATAAGATTTTGCCTTAATGCCAAAATCGCTCTACGACCAAGATCCTTTAATTTAACTTCTTCAGAAACATCTTCACCAACTTCAAAATCCGGTTCTATTTTACGTGCTTCTGTAAGTGATATTTCCTGATTGGGATCTTCAACTTCACCATCGGCCACTACCACACGGTTTCTCCAGATTTCCAAATCTCCCTTATCAGGGTTTACAATGATATCAAAGTTATCATCCTCACCATACTTCTTTTTTAAAGCATTTCTAAAAACATCTTCCAAGATCGCCATCAAGGTAACACGATCTATCAACTTATCATCCTTAAACTCTGAAAATGAATCTATTAAGGCGAGATTTTCCATACTAAAACAATTAAAATGTTATCATAACTTTTGCTTCAACAATTGCTGAATATTCTAATACAGCTTCTTTCTCTACCGTCACCTTTCCTTTCCCTACGGGTTTAGGTTCACGTGCTTTCCAACGAAGTTTAATATCAGACTCGGTAGCATCGATTAAATTTCCTTCAAATTTTTCATTTTCAGTTTTAACCTGCAACTTTCTGCCAATATTCTTTTTATACTGTCTGGGAATTTGTAGCGGCTCGGATACTCCGGCCGATGTCACTTCTAAAGAAAAATCCTCTTCTTCCCTGTCTAAATTATGCTCTACCTTACGGCTAACATACATACAATCTTCGACAGAGACTCCTTTATCGCCATCGATAATCACTCTTATCTGATTATCTGATGTTATCATAAGATCAATCAAAAATAAGGAATTATTCTCTTCAAATGCTTGTTGTAGCAACTTTTCTACGTTCTCCTTCAACTTCATACCGGTTATAAAAAGAGGGGACTTTATGTCCCCTCGCTGTACTTTTTTAGTTTCAACGCTGCAAATATAATAATAATTCCCGAGAAAGAAAACCAGGCATTTAGGCAAAAATCTTCGTAAATTTAATATAGAAACAAAAAATACTAATTTTTCCCGAAATGCAAAAGATTCTTGTCCCAACAGATTTTTCAAAAGAAGCCGAAAATGCTTTGAAAACAGCCGCTATAATTGCTAAAAAATTCGATGCAGAAATTTACTTACTTCATATGCTAGACCTGCCTTTAAACCTTATTGACCCCGTACAGGGAAACAGTCAGAATGTACCGGAAGCATTATATTTTATGAAGCTCGCACATATGCATTTCAGCAAAATAAAAGAAAGTGATTACCTCAAAGACCTCTCAGTTACAGAAGCTGTTCAATTTAATCATGCTTTTAAAGGGATCACTGAATTCGCTAAAAATAATAATTGCGATCTTATCATTATGGGATCTCACGGCAGCAGTGGTTTCCAGGAAATGTTTGCAGGATCGAATACCGAAAAAGTGGTTCGCCAATCTGAAATCCCTGTTTTGGTCATCAAAGAGGAAGCGAAAGATTTTAAAATTGAAAAGTTCATTTTGGCTACCGATACCGAAATTGACAATAAAAAAACGCTATTAAAGGCTATCGAATTTTCCAAGCTTTTTGAAGCAGAATTACATCTTTTATTTGTGAATACCCCAAACAATTTCACAACCACGAAGCAAGCTTACGCAGATTTAGAGGAGTTTTTACAAGAAATGAACCTAAACAGCATCAAAAAACATATTTACAATGACATTAGTGTAGAAAAGGGAATTTTAAATTTTTCAGAGAAAATTAAAGCAGACCTTATAGGCATTAGCACGCATGGTCGCAAAGGTCTGGCTCATTTCTTTAACGGCAGCATTAGTGAGGATCTGGTTAATCATGCCAGGCGACCGGTAATTACTTTTAAGATCTAAGTAAAGGTTTTAAGTGCCCCTTTTTTTATACAAGACCAGAGATAATTCCAAAATGATTTGGTTTTATCCCGCTCTATCTCCAATCCTTTATTTACATTTTCACCACTTTCGCCATTATGTTTTACAAAAATATTGGCGATAGTGGTTAAGAATCCGCTTTTTTCAGTACCGTCATTTTTTAAGACTTCAATTTTAAAATCTTTATAAGCAATATTTAAACCACCGGTAGCTACATTCCTATTCCCGGAAAAATTAAAAATCATACTTGTAATATCCCCTTTTGCCTTAACATTCATTCCGGGTGTTAAAAAAGTATTCATATTTTGCGCGGAAAGAGCCCCCATATTACCAGAAACCGAAAACCAATCACTACGATTATTCACTTTAAAAGCCCAGTTTAATTGCAAAGCAGCCTGATCCATAAAATCAGCTTCCGCAATAATCCTGGTAGTAGGAAACTCGGTTGAATCACTAAAATTAGTCAGGTTTGATATTTCACCCTGCACTTTTGCAAATATCACTTTACCTGATGACCTCCCTGCTTTTATTCGTTCTTCATAGACAATCCTGGCATTGTCAACATTTAAAGTATCGATTTTAAGCAAAAATGGTAATTTTCTAAGCATTTCGCTATACATAGGCTTAACAGTATTATCATCAGGTTGTGTTTTGTCTCTGTAAATTTCAAAATCTGCATTATGAATCGAAAAGCGTGAAGCCATATACTTTAAACTGTCATTTTTAAAGCCAAAATCCTGATGGTTGATAGCAATACTATCTACACTTAAATTATAACGATCTTTCTCTATAGGTGTATGGTTCTGAAATTCCTGCTTGGAATATATCGATGTAAGCAAAAGTCCTTGCAACATACTTTTATTTTCCTCGACTCGAATATCAGCTACATTAATAGTATGTCTTTCATCCACTTTTAAAAATATGGAATCTGCATCAAGGCTAAAACTTTTAAATTCAAAAGGAATTTTATTCTGGATGCTGCTACTATCGACCTGTAGTTGATTTAGCTGAAAACCGAAAGTTTTCACCTTGATTTTATTTTCAGAAACACTATCTGTTAAAACAAATTTACCTCGATTAAGAATAAGCTTTTCAACTAAAATCTGCTTATTCAGCCCTTTTTCCTTTGAATTCCCTTTTGTCGCAACTGCTGAGTCTTTCTCACTCGACTTATTTGCTCCGGTCTGATATATGATTTCAGGATCACTAATGCTGATCGTATTTAGATCGATATTTTTTTCAAAAAGAAATTTCCAATAATTAAGTCCACTAACTTCTAATTTTTCAGAGTTAATTTCTACTTCACCTCGCTTTAAGCGAATATTGGATAATTGGGCAGCATTTTTAAAAACCTGAACTTCGAGTTGATCAAATTTGAGTTCCGGCAACTGCCTCTCGAGTAAGCTTATCGCTTTTTTCTCGACGAAGGAATTCAGAAATAATCCAACGATAAAAAGTAGGATTAAAACAACGAATATTGGGATAAATACTTTAGTTTTCTTATTCAAAATAGAGGCTTTTAATTGAAATTTACGACACTTACGCCCAGCTGAATATAAGATTAAGAATATTTAACTAAAAAGCGTACCTCTCATAAAATAAGCGCGTTAAAATTACGTCAAAGCTGATGATTGATTACCAAAAAACGGATTTACAATATATATTTGCAATCAAGAATCTTTGGCCAAGGCCGAAGATATCAATAAAGATTTTTAAAATTTTGTGGCAAGCCCAGGGTATCAAATCCTTTGGTGGTGCCAATAACTAAATAACCAATGATCCTTAAGCTATCCATAAAAATACTGTTTGTTATCGCCGAGATCTTTCTGGCTTTTTACAGTTTTGCTATGAGCGATAGTTTATTGGTAAAGTTTATTTTCTTTGCCTTTACTGCTGTAATTATTGCGTTTGCACTTACCAAAATTACCAACAAATTTTTACCGGTAGATAAAGACTATATTTCCCAGGAGCAGGAAGACGGTGTTGTAGATGGCGAATAAAACTACCTATGCGTCTCATTTCAATTTCCGACACTCATAACAAGCATAAAGATTTAGATATCCCTAAAGGAGACTTTCTTATTCATTGTGGCGACTTTACTGAAGGCGGATCCAGATCTGAAACACTGGATTTTCTAGAATGGTTTTCAAAACAACCCCATAGACATAAAATTTTAATTGGTGGAAATCATGATTTCTTTTTAGAGAAATATCAGCACAATTTAGAAGAATATATCCCTAATAATATTCATTATTTAAACGATAAAGGAATCACTCTTGAAAACATAAGGATTTGGGGAAGCCCATATACCCCGGGCAATGGCCATTGGGCATTTAACCTGGAAAGAGGAAGAGCAATTCGAAAAAGATGGAATCTTATTCCGCAAAATATAGATATTCTCGTAACTCATACCCCTCCCTATGGGATTTTAGATGAAAGTCAAACCTATAAGAATATTGGTTGCGAAGAATTATTAAAACAAATCGTGGATATAAAACCTACTTTACATCTTTTTGGCCATGTTCACGATGACTTCGGGAAGAAAAACATAGGGCCTACACTATTTGTAAATTCTGCAGTGATGGACAGTAGAAACAGATTGATAAATGGAGTAAGTGTTGTGGAGATTTAAAATACTATTACCTCTGTAAAGATTGAATAAAATCTACGCGATATTGCCTTAAAACATCCACCAGTCTTGGCGATCCCATTCTGTATTTTAGACCAACACGATCTTCATTATTATAAGTATATTCCCACCTAAACTCCTCGGTAGTTCTAAGTTGAACTTTTTTAGTTTTAAAAATATTACCTGGGAATACAGGTATCGCAAATTGAAAACCTGCGGTAGCTCCATTCTGTGTATAGGTTCCAAAAAGTCCTACATCTACCAATCCAAATTGCTTTATAAGATCTACTCTACCACCAAAATCCTGAAATATAAACTGCCCTACACTTGCTCTTACATTTAAGTTTTCTATTGGCAAATGATATTCGATATCTGCCAGAAAATGGATTTTACTCATATTTGAAAATATGATGTCTTGAAATCCATCCTGATAATAAAATCCGGTTAAACCGGCTTCTATTCCAACGCTCCAGTTTTTAGACGGCAACCCATATCTATATTGCACATCCAGACCATAGCGATCATTATGATAAGTACCATAAGAAATATTCGCAAAATGACCGGACTTAAATTGAGTAAAATAGCTAATCATGCTAGGAGCTATACGCGGCTCCATACTTGTATTATTTAAAGAATTCTGGATAGGAATTACCAATCCTGTTTGCGCGCTTAATCCTTTAGCTAAATAAACACGGGTATCAATTACACCATCAAAGATGGTTTCAAACGGACTTGAATAATAACCAAAACGGGCGGCCACAAATGGGCGTATCCTGATATTAAACCGATAGTTTTTAAAAGGCTTATTATTTTTATTATAAAACTCTAAATCGGCAGAAGACAGGGTATTAAAATTATAAGAATCAGAACTATATTTTCCAATAGGAATATTATGATGTAAAGGTATCCATTCAATAGTCTTTCCCTCTACAAAACTTGAAGCTATATCATTTGCAAAACGCATACTATGATACGGACTTCTAAATTCTCTTAATTCAAAAAAGATTTTTAGCGTATCGTCTTCATCGTTCACAAGAACATTTTCAAAACCTTCCTCATAAAGTGCCTCTTTTAAATCCTGGGCATAAAAGGATAAGGAGATCAAAAAGAGTACAATAAAAAGGTAACTATTTCTTCTCATATCTTCTTAATGATCTGGGTAAAAAATTTAGTGAGAATTGCAAGTTAATATTAAAAGCCAATTCCTTTCCTTCAAAAGTGTAGGCTTGGAGCATAATATGTTCATCCCATAGCTTTGCATAAATACCGGCATTAATCGTTGATGTATTATATTCCAGACTCGCCCCTAAAAAAGACAAGGGTTCATAAGAAAGACCACCATAAATACCGGTTAGATAATGATTATTAAAAAATTCCCTTTTCTTAATAAATCTTAAGGATTTCCAAAACTCATTATCATCGCCCGCGTTTCTATATAAAACATAGGGGGAACCATATCCAAGAGAAAGTTGAAACTTCCCTACGTTAGATTGAAAATTTTTAGTAGCCACTATATAATCATGAGACATAAAAGGAGCACGCGAGCCCGGGGGACTCCACCCCAGAACAATGGCAGGCCAATATTCCTTCTCCTTCAATAAACGGAAACGAAAATCCAATTGTCGATCACCTACTCCAATTTCATCAGAAAGCTCCGGGCGATAAAAAATCCCGAAATTAACCTCCATAAAACTAGTAAAAGCAACCCTCACACTATAGACATCAACCCTGGCAGGCTCTCCGACGATAAATATATCGGGAGAATATTCTTTTGGGATATATCCATAAGAAAAGCCAAGCTCATGAGCATCCTTCCAATCTGCTGTTGGGATGGTCATAAAACCTGGCTTACCTAAAAAATTATTTTGACTATACCCCTGCAAGGATAGAGTCATAAAAAATAAAAAACCTGTTGTTTTAAAAATATTTTTTTTAAACAACAGGTTTTCTTGTAACATATACTTATATATAAATGTTTTTTCTTCTACTTAAGAATTAAGAACCAGCACCCTGATTATGACAAGTAGCAACACCAGCTGCTAAAATAGCGTCAGCCTGCTCTTTAGATATCTGATAATTAGCATTTACAGTAGCTTCTTTTTCATCAGCCTGTGCCTCTACAGCAGCTTCCTCTGTGGTTCTAGCTTCAGCGATCACTTCTTCAGCAGCTTCAGACCAGGTTTGAAGTTGCACTCTACCTTGCAAAGCAACTAAAAATGCCATTAATCTTAATTCTTCCTCAGCAACGTCAAGACCTTCTTCTTGCGCAGCTGCAAGGAATTGATCAGCAATAGCTTCAATTTCAGCAGCAAACTCTTCTTCAGAAGTATTTAAAGTTTCCGTTCTAGTATTAAATCTAGTTTCTGCTTCATCAAGCCTTCTTGTCAAATTAGATGAAATAGTAGCTAATTGCGCATCACGTGTTTGTTGACGTGTATTGATAATTTCATCGTAAGCATCACGATATATATCTTCACAAGGTGCATCTACGGCCTGAGCAACAGGATCCAGTTCAACACCTGCATTTAGCACTTCAACTCCACCCTTATTGGCTACCGCAGCAGTAGCCGCGCTAGTTGTAAAATCAAAAGTTACTTGCGGCAACAAGGCTTTAATATCATCTGGTAAAGCAGCAAGAATAGCAGCAGCATCAATATCAGTCAAATCCTGGTCTAGATCAAGAATAGCCTCTATATCAGCCTCGGTTAATTCATTCGCTTTGGTTATAGCCGCAGGCGGAAGGCTTGGAGCAGCTGCTTCAAGTTTATTCAAAACCTCTTTAGTTTCTGCGGTCAAATCATCCATACTTGTAGCTCCATCAATATCAGCAAGTATAGCAGTTGTAGCTGCGGGAGTAGAAACCTCAGCAGAGAAATCGGGTTCTTCAAAAGTAATATCCGGATCATCTAATTCCGGCAATTCATCAACACCCTCTTCAAATTCCTTTTCTACTACGTCCGGATCAATAGGATCTGGCCCGGGATTATCATCATCATTACTACAATTATAAAGCGTAATTGATGTTAAAATTAAAAATGCGAAAAAAACCGTTTTCCGCCAAGAATTGTTAAAATTCGTTTTCATAAGCATTGGTTTAAGTTAATATAATTATCTGTTAAGTTGTATATCCACAAATCGTGACCGAAGATAAAAAAATATCCTGTAAGTAAAACATTTGTTTTTAAAGAATTACATTCGAGTTTTAATTATTACGAGATTCTTTAAGTTTTCAAAAATAATACTAAATAATTTCAACAACTCTCCTCTCGAAATATTAATTCTACAATTTTATAATTATTAAAAAAACACTTTACTATTTTTTAAATCTGGATATCAATCCTTTTCTCTTATCATTATCCTCTGCGGCGTAGGTATACCCGTATTTATTTCCATAATACCCGAAGTTCGACATTTTTACGTCGTTCAGCACAAAACTCACATTAGAAAGCTTACCACTCTCTTTAGCTTCGATCGCAAAATTTATTAAATTTTTCTCGGTATACCCAGCTCTAGCTACATACAATGTCAAATCAGCAAACCGATTGATTAAAAAAGTATCGGCCACCAGCATTGCCGGTGCTGTATCTACAATAACATAATCATACAAACCTTTAAGCTCTTTAAACATATTATCTATCTTTACATTCCTCAATAACTCGGAAGGATTTGGAGGTATACTTCCAGAGGTGACTATAGAAAGATTGGGATGTAATTTAGATTGATTGATATAAGCTTTAATACTCTTATCATCACTTACGATAAAATCACTAACCCCTTTCAGAACTTTCGCCCCTTCTTCATAACGTTGTAATTGTGGATTTCTAAGATCAGCACCCACAATAAGTACACGATTATCACCTTCACAAAGAGTTAATGCCAAATTAAAAGCTGTAAATGTTTTACCCTCTCCTTTGACGGTGGATGTTACATAAATCGTCGTGTTTTTTTTATCACGATTTTGAATTCCTGCCAATACGTATTGCATACTCGTAGTAAGAATCCTGAAGGCTTCCGCTAAAATAGAACGGTCATGTTTTTTAATTAAACCTGATTCATCCTTACCAATGCTAGGTATTTGACCGAGTATTGATATTTCATCTGTAAAACTAACTATATCTTGCTTAGTCCTTATTTTATTATCCAATTGCTGTCTAGAAAAAATAATACCGAAAGGTATAAATAATCCCAAAATAAAAGAGGCTAATAATATTATATTTGACTTTGGAGAAACAACACCTCCTGAGCTTGCCTTATCAACAACTTTAGCTTTTATATTTTCAACTCCATAGGATATAGAATTTTCTTCTCTTTTTTGTAATAAAAATAAGTATAATTGCTCTTTAATATTCTGAGGTCTTGATACCCCTCTAAATTCTCTTTCTTTAGAAGGAACACTAGCCACTTGTGCTCTGAGTTGCCCCAAGCGTCTCTCTGTTATAGAAGAAGAAGTTTGCAAGTTTTGAATAAGTCTGTCCAAACTTTCAAAAAGATTTTCTCTTAAGCTATCAATTTGTTTATTCAATTCTACCACCAAAGGATTTTTTGATGAAGATCCTGACAATAAGTTATTTCTTTTAAGAATCAAATCGTTATATTTCGATATTAATGTATTTATACCGCTTTCCGTTCCTCCAAGATTGGATGGCAATAACTGATTTTCCTTATTCAAAAGAAAATTCTTGAGAGACTTCGCAATATCTAATTGAATATTTAATTCTTGTTTTTTTTCTTTATATAGATCAAGATTCTCAACCATATTTTGAGATTCTGTCTCTATGTTAATCAGTCCATTAATTTCTTTAAAATTTTCAATATTACGCTCAGCTGAATCTAATTCAATATTTAAACTATCCAGTCTTTCATTTATAAACTCTGAAGTATTTTCTGCTATAATTTGGTTGTCACGAATAGCATCTTGATTATACTCTTCTACTATCTGATCCAATATATCTATAGCTTTTGCCGCAACCCGATCACTAATAGACAAATCTATTATAGAACCTTTATCCTGACTTAAAGACGCAGAAAACCTTCGTGCATATTTATTAGCTACAATGTTAGCATCCTCAAATTTAACCAAAACAGACCCTTCACTTATATCTTTATCAGCCTTTTCAAAAATTACCGAATCAAAATTCAAATCTATAGCCTCTCCAAATAAACCACGATAAGTTTCCCCAGTATCGAAACATAAAACATCTACTTTATTGTTGCTAAAATGAACCTGATAAGTATATGGAGAACCTTTCTTGTTTGTCACCAACGCTTTTATTGGAGAGTCTTTATAAATCTCAACATCCAAAAGCTGACCTTCAGCAAAATAATTAACATTTAAATGCAGCTTCATAACCACATTTTCCATCAAACGACGACTTCTCAATATCGCTAATTCGTTCTGAATACTTGTTTCACTAGAACTAGATAGCATTCCCATTTCTGAAAGTATCGCTGTCTCCGCTGATGGACTTTCACTATCCTTTATTATAATTTTAGAATGTGAGGAATAAGTTTTAGGGGTATATCTAAGGTAAACAAACGCAATACCTACACAAACAAGAACAGAAAACAAAAACCAATGCCAGTATTTGGAATATTTACTAAACTCCTCTCTAAAATCAATTGATTGATTAGTCGATCCATTAAATTCAAATCTATTACTCATTATTTTATCTTGTAAAGATTACTATTAATGATAATACGCTAGATAATATTCCTATATAACTAGAGACAGTCCCCAAATACCCTCTTTGCTGTCTAGCCGGAGTAGTCGGCTCTACATAAACGATATCATTTTGTTCTAAATAGAAATAAGGAGATTCAAGAATATTTGCATCAGTGAGATCAAGATGTTGTGACGTTCTAATTCCGTTCTTCTCCCGAATCACCAAAATATTATCAATCCTTCCTTTATCATTTAAACCTCCAACCTGACTTAATGCCTGGGATAAATTTATTTGATCATCCTGAATTTCAATCCTACCGTTTACAGCACCTATAAAAGATACACTAAAATTATTAACTCTAACCATCACTATAGGATCTGAAAGATATGGAGAAATTTTATTTTTTAAAAAGTCTGCAAATTCATTTACATTATATCCTTCAGCTTCAATTTTACCAAGAACAGGAAAGTCTATGGTTCCATCTCTTGATACCAAATATTCAATAGACGGATCACCTCCACCAATATTAGAACCAGATCTGGAGGTAATCAAAGGATTGAAAGGAGATGCAGCTTCTTGATTGGAAGAAAAAACCTTTATACTTAAGCGATCATCTGGCTTAATGTTTATTTTATCTTCAGTATAAATTTCTAAACTACTCAAATCCGAAATTCCTTGGTATAACTGCACCTCTTTTCTAGAAACACAACTAGTAAAAGAAATTAAAATTAAAAAAAATAAAAATTTAAAAAATTTTTCCATCTAATAAGCTTTTTCTTCTCCTCTTACAGCATTAATTACTGTAGAAAGAATTATTTTAATATCTAAATATAATGACCATTTTTCCACATAAAAAATATCTAAGCGCGTTCGATTAATGATATCTGAAGCTTCTACTATTTCTCCTCGATATCCTTTAATCTGCGCTAAGCCGGTTATTCCGGGCTTTGCAAAATGACGTACCAGATATTTATCTACTGATTTCTGGTATTGATTGGTATGTGCCTCCATATGCGGGCGTGGCCCGACCACACTCATATCTCCTTTTAATACATTAAAAAATTGCGGTAATTCATCGATACTGGTTTTTCGCATAAAGGCACCTATTTTAGTCACTCTGGTATCATTTTTCGTCATCATTTTGGTATCGGAATCCTTATTCACCGCCATCGATCTGAATTTATAGCACCAAAATTCTTTTTTACCTACCCCATGCCTTTTCTGCTTAAAGAAAATAGGCCCTTTACTTTCCGATTTTATAAGTATTGCAATGATAGGTACTAACCAGAATAAAAGAAAGATACAAACTAAAAAGGAGAAAATGATATCAAAAGTCCGTTTAGTATATTTTGCAATATCTGTTTCTAATGGCAACTTTCTTAAATTCAATACCGGTACACTCCCAAAAAGCTCTACATTCATCGCTCTGGTATAAATTTCTTTATTATCCGGTATGATTTTTATACGTTTTAGATTATTATCAGCATAATTAATTAGACTCCCCAATTCTTCCGAGCTTAAACGGGAAGCCATACAGTATATTTCTTCGACATGCGTATTTCTTAAATACGGAATACAATCTTCTATTTTCCCTAAATAAGTTATACTTTTTGATTTTTCATTATCAAAATAGCCCAAATATCGGTATCCGAGCTCTGGCATATCAAATACCTGCCTGATCTTTTTAAGTTTACGATCCCTGCCAATCACCACTACGTTCGCCAGATTCCCGCCTTCAGTTCTATAAATATTTCGTAAATAGTAGAAGATCCATCGATAAACGGTAATACTTCCTAATAATACCAAAAGAATTTTAAGATGATAAATCGCGGAGTATTCGATATTTCTAAAAGCCAAATTGGTAAAATAAGCGAAGGTATATATTATATATAAATATATTAATTTATCAAAATTTGTAAAAAATCGTTCTGTTCTTTTAGTAGGGTAAAAATTTAATGCGAATGCTATCAATAACCACGCGAGATTATAATAGACAATGGCTGGTAATGAAACATACGTTTCCTCTGTTAAGAAAAATAACGTGGCATTTATAATAAATAAATGGGCAATTACAGAAATTGGTATAATCAAAGAAGATTTTCTCATTTCCGTTATCCTCTTTTTAAATATTGTGGGATTTTTCTTCCAATTTTACAAGCCAGTGTAAAATAACCTGGTAATCCATGCTTTTTTATTATTTTGATATCTTGCGAAGATTTCTTTTTTTGAAGTCCAAGCGTTGTACTTTTTCCACCAAGCCTCATCTTCACTATAAATTCATCGAGAAAAGTTTTTTTTATTGCTGTATTTAGGAACCATCTTAAAGAAATATCATAATCGCTTGCTATAGAATAAGACTCATCGTATAATCCATATTCATCAAAAACCTCAGATTTAACAAATATTGTGGTATGTAAAGGTATCCAGCCATATTTAAGATAATCTTTCTTGAATGGTCTGGATGAATATACCCTTTTAATATTACTTGTATTCGCTCGTTCTACATACACCCCATTACCATATAGCAAATCTGCATTCGTCTTTTTCATATGTTTTACTACATCATCAATAGTATGGGAAGAATAGAACATATCATCAGAATGTAAAATACCCACGATATCACCGGTTGCTTTCCCAATCCCCTTATTTAAAGCGTCATAAAGTCCGTTATCCTTTTCAGAAATAAAGACATCAATTCTTTTTTCAAATTTTTTAATGATATCAATCGTTCCGTCGTTAGATTTCCCATCAATTACAATATGCTCTATGTTATCGTAGGTCTGACTCTGAACAGATTCTAAACAGGAGGCTATAGTATTTACATTATTATAAACAATAGTAATTATAGAAACTTTCACGGTGAAGATTTTAAAAGCTAAATATAGAAGTTTTTAAAGAATAGAGTCAAAATAGGCTATTGTTTTTTTCAAACCTTCCTCCAATTGTACTTTCGGTTTCCATCCATCCAGATATTTATCGGCCCTGGAGATATCGGGCTGCCGTTGTTTAGGATCATCCTGAGGCAAATCTTTAAATACCAGTTCACTTTTAGAACCGGTTATTTTTAAGATATTTTGCGCCAGTTCTAACATCGTAAATTCGTTTTGGTTTCCTATATTAACCGGCTTCCAAAAACCATTTGGAGTAGCCATAAGACGTACCATTCCTTCCACCAAATCATCTACATATTGAAAAGATCTTGTTTGCTTCCCATCGCCAAAAATGGTAATATCTTCTCCTTTTAAAGCCTGAACGATAAAATTAGAAACTACCCGACCGTCTTCTGGATTCATGTTTGGCCCATAGGTATTGAATATTCGTATAATTTTAACGTCCACCCCATTCTGTAAATGATAATCCATAAACAAAGTCTCAGCACATCTTTTGCCCTCATCATAACAGGAACGTGGACCAATGGAATTCACATTTCCCCAATAGGTTTCAGGTTGAGGATGCACAGTTGGATCGCCATAGACTTCACTAGTACTGGCCTGCAGTATTTTCGCGTTTATCCGTTTTGCCAGACCTAAGGTATTTATAGCTCCCATTACTGAGGTTTTCATGGTTTTAATGGGATTATACTGGTAATGCACCGGGCTAGCGGGACATGCCAAATTATAAATTTCGTCTACTTCCGCATAGTAGGGCTCTGTGATATCATGTCGCACCATTTCAAAATAGGGATTGTCTAACAAATCTACGATGTTCGCCTTGCTACCCGTAAAATAGTTATCCAGACAAATCACCTCATGTCCTTCGCTTAGCATACGCTTACACAAGTGTGACCCAATAAACCCGGCTCCACCGGTAATCAAAATTCGTTTTTTCATGACCTTTTAATTTTGTTTTTTATTAATCTAATTATTGAGTTCTTAATTTTATAAGTTCGATACAATTTCTCAAAGGAGAACCTACTATATTTATTTAACCACCATTTTGGGGTGTACTCTAAAAAAATATTCCGACCCTTATGTAGCTTTGTTCCAAAATAATCCCAAGGTTTAGGAGATCCAACAAAGTGAACAATTTTTTCATTCGGATCATATTCATTTAAATTTGGATACCAGGGTGAGTTATATTTAGTATCCAAAAAATGGTATTCCCCCTTAAAAATTCCATTTAATAAAGTTTGATCTGCGCTTCTAAAATTGGTTCCATATTTCTCACCAAACTCTTTAACTTTTATATCCATTTCCAATTCATTCCATTTTTTCACGTTAAATAATAGAACACCTGAATTGAAAAAATAATTACTTTCATTTACGGACAACTCATTTAAAAAGAAATCTTTTTCTAGAATATATTTAAACTCTGCACCTTTTACAGCTCCAAGAGGCTGATTTAATTCTTTTGAAAAAAGTTCTGAAACATCTAAATTCACTATTAAATCAGCATCAAGGTATAATACCTTTGAATTTTGAGTCTTTACCTTTGAAGGAATAAGTAATCTTCCATAAGCAGTCCAATCTCCATGTAGTGAATGCATATGACCGAATATTTTTTTAGCATCGAAAGGAATAAATTCTATCGCACCCAGAAAGCTTTCTTCTTCCAACAGTTTAACTATAGAATTTTTATATTTTTCATTTAAATCTGAAACTAAAAACCAAAATTTCAAATAATTCCGCTCCGAACAATTTCTTATTAAGGAAACTAAAGTTGCTCCTAAACCTTCCATTGCTAAATTATTTATATTAAATACTACATCCATCTATGTATAATTTTCTAATTCTTTAATTTTTGCTTGAATTTGTAAAAAGTAATTTGCCTTAAACCTTGCAAAGTCATAACCTGTCCTACCGTCAAGGAAACCTGCTTTAAAAAAAAAGCTCCCTATAAAATAGGCGGCAGGCATTACCCCCATTTCAATAAGTTTATATTTAAGGCGTTGTCTTTTATTAAGCTGATCGAAACCTTCTTCTTTTAATTTTAAATATCTTCTGGCTTCCCAACTGGAATAGGCATTATGTTTTTGAATATAATGTTCTAAACCTCTATAATCATTATGAATAATCGGTGCTTTTATGTTACCAACATTTCCATTTATAATAGGGTGTTCATGAATTTCCATATCTAAATGACTCCAGGAATCTTCTTCTATTTTTTCATATTCGCCCTTACCGACTTTAAATAATGGTAATTTTCTAAATTTGTCACCATGCTTTAGCTGATTACCCATAAAATAATTAATAAAAGTAATCCAATAACCATCATAATCTTCCCTACCAACTCGTTCCTTTATCTCTTGGATAAATTCTTTAGAAGGAAGCTCATCAGCATCTAAAAATAATACCCAGTCATTTTTAAGTCTTTCATTTCTAAGCACCCAGTTTCTTTTCTTGGGAAATTTACCATTCCATTCAAAATTAATGAATTTAGCTCCCCATTTTTCAGCAATTTCTTTAGTTTTATCGGTACTACCAGAATCTACCACTATAATTTCTGAAAATTCTTTAAGCAGGTCTAAAGACCGGGGCAAATTCTTTTCTTCATTTTTAACTGGGATAACTACGCTTATTGGTATCATCATTAATTATCTATTTTTAATAAATTTTGCCGGATTACCGCCATAAACTTTATCAGGATCTAAGTCCCTAAAAACTGCAGCCCTAGCCCCTACTACCGCATTATTTCCTATTCGTACACCTGGACCAATAAAAGAATCTGCAGCAACCCAAACTCCGTCTCCAATTTGTATGGGACAAAGTATTAATGGAAAATCAGGCTTTTTATGATCGTGACTGGATGCGCATAAGTATGTTTTTTGAGAAACAATCGTATTTTTTCCTATTGTGATTTTTCCCTGATTATAACAATCGACCTCCGGACCTAAAGTGGAATATTCCCCAATTTCTAAATTCCAGGGAGCCCAGATTCTTACGGAAGCGTATACATTTGCGGTAGCATGAATTTTTGCTCCAAACATATTTAATACCATCCGACGATAAGACTTAAAAAGATTCAACCTAAAAGGCTTAAAAAAAAATAATGCAAATATATTCCAAACCAGACGAAGAACTTTATTCTTTAATGAAAAAGTTGAATTATACTTAGACAATTCCATATATTAATTATTCCTGATTTTACTTATCATTCTATTTGCATGACTCTGAACTGTAAATTCTTTCTGAAAACAGTTAAAAGCATTAGATTTCATAACTTCCTTCTCACTAGAACTCATTAAAAACCATTTTTTAAGTTGATCAAAAACGGAATCTTCATTATTTTCAGCCACTAACCCAGCATTATGCTTAGCTATCTCCTTAAAAATATTTACTCTTTTAGTAATTATTACCGGTATGGAACAAGCCAGAGATTCAGCGACAGCAATCCCAAAATTTTCTTGATGACTTGGCAATATAAAAGCTTCTGCTCCATAAAACGCACCCCACTTTGCATCACCGCTAAGCATGCCTGCAAAATGAATATGGTTAGATTTAGAAGCCAAACGCTGCATTTTTAATCCAAATGCAGTATCGAGTCCTGGCCCGGCAATAACCAAATCGGGTAAATTTTTAATATCCAATTTTAAGTAAGCTTTAATCAAAAGGTCTATTCCTTTTTTCTCATGAATTCTACTTAAAAATAATAAATAGTTATCTGGTATATCACATAAGCTTTGCTTACCAAGTTCCATTTTCATACTCGTCTCGTCATATATCGGCGGAGCTGGTACGCCATACCCCACATCCAATTCTTTTTGCGGACAATAAGGAGTAAAAGTTTCTTTTGCTAACAATAACTCTTGCTCACAGGTAAATAAAACACCATCAACGCCATTCACAACCTTACTTTCGATTAACTTCCAAAATAATATGTTTCGTAAAGCCTTGAGGCGACGCCCCTCTGCTTTTTGAAAATAAGGGTCTAACATCCCATGAGGCATTACATATAATTTAGGACTATTTAAATGTTTATTTTGAAATTTCCTCCAGGCTCTATAAGTCCCATAGCTATTATAAAGCCATAGCCCGTGAATGATAACAACATCAAAACGCGCTAAATTTTCCGCTAACCATGAACTCAAAAGGGGCTGATAAGCATATGGTCCTTTAGCATTTCCTATGGCATGAATAACAAAAGGATCACTAAATTTAGTTTTGGGATCATCAAAACAAACGACCTCATTCCATACTCCTAAGATTTCCAATGCAGGTACAGAATTACGGATTCCTTGACAAGGCCCCCCACTTTCTGGCTTCATAGTAGTTATAACACGTAATATTCTCATACCTAATTTACAAATCCTTTGTTTCGTGAAAAATATTTAGCATCCTTTCGAATCGGCGTAATAGGTTTGGCTGGATTTCCTCCGTATAGCATCCATTCATCCTTGTAAGATTTATTAAGCAAGGATTTGGCACCCAAAACGGAATTTGCCGGTAAAGATGCCCCCCCCAAAACTACTACATTGGTACCAGTAAATGCATAATCCCCTATATATATAGGATGACTATCTTGCCGATTGTCATATACATTAATCGAATGGGTTAAAAGTTGGGATTGATAGCCAGCTATGGTTGCAAATTTTCCGATATGAATGGGACTTGTACAATCAATATGATGATTTTTAGTGATAGCACTGTGCGCTCCAATTTCAAGATTAGATCTCCGACTCGGTTGATGCTGGAAATGTTTTGAACTTCCTTTTGAACTGAATCCGGTGATCCAATTTCCTCTTCCTATAGAAACATATTCTCCCAAATGTATCTTGTCCAAATGTACCGCGGTATTGAAATGCCCAATTTTCGAATGGGCTTCCATTTCTAGGTAGGCCGGAAAGATCCAAGACAAACCTATACGAGCCGTGGGATGAATCTTGTAGCCATAGCACATTTGCATCAACCAACGCTTTAAGGGCATTGGTGCAATACAAATACATAATTTGATAAGTTTACCCATGTTTAAAAAATTCTTTATAGCGTTCTATCATCAACGTAGTTTCAAATCGTTTTACATTTTCAAATCCAGAAGTTACTAGTTGCGCTTCCAAAGTAGGATTTATTAGAATACGCTTTATCTGTTCTGCAAATTCTTCTGGACTGTAAGGATCCGCATATAACGCTCCTTCACCTCCAACTTCTGGCATAGGAGCAAAATTGCTAGCTACTACAGGGGTTCCACAAGCCTGCGCTTCAGTTACCGGCCAACCAAAACCTTCTGAAAACGAAGGAAAAACAAAAACTTTCGCATAATTGATCAATGCTTCCAATAATTCAAACTCAGGCTTAACAACCTCAACAACTCGATTTTGAATTCCTAGATCTTGTATCATCTCCTTAATATTGTCATCTAAGGGCTTTCCTGCAAAGCATATTTTACCCTTCCAATCAGGCAGATATTTAAGTGTTTTTAGCAGTAAAATTTTATTTTTTCTTGATAAATTAGATCCTAAATGAATAAAATATTCGTTCGAAACCAACAACTCCAAACCCTTTTTTTTAAGTCTCTTTTCACTCTCTTTGGAACTAAGCTTCCGAAATGGCGCATTAAAACCATTGTATATAACTTTCCATCCTGACTTTTTGTAATCTCCATTTAAAGCCACTAATTGCTTTAAAGTAAATTGAGAAACGCATGCAATTTTTTCAGTCTTAATTAAATGCTTTAATATCCATTTTTGAAATACTACCCCAGAACGTGATGCTGGGCAATAGGCGTCTTTATACCCTAAAGCACCTCTTATGGCCAACACATCATGACAAGTAATACTACTACGTTCATCTGGTAAGCTTCGCATATAATAAGCGTTAGAGTGATCACATACATGGAAATATGTTTTTTTATCATTCTTCCTGACTTTTCTCTTTAAGAATATTGGAAATAATATCCATTTATCGATATAACCTAGATATTTTGCTATGCCAGATAATGAGTGATTAAATAATCTTGCAGCCAAGACCTTTGGAAAATATATTTCTACCTCAAAAATATCCTCGAAACCTATTTTTAGCATATTAGCAAACCGCTGCATGCTTTCTTGATGATCTAGAGGATAATTTCCTATTAAAACAATTTTACTTTTATTCATGAATACACGTTTCTATTGATAAATAACAACTAACATACATCTACTTAATCTATTATTCTAATTATCATAATAAAAAGGGAATTCATAAAATCATCTCTTTAATATTCCGAACTATTTTATCTCCATACTTTTCCCAAGTATAATTCTGAGAATGCTCATACGCCTTTCTACTCATTTCTGGGATTAATGATCTATTTTCGTTAAACCATGAAATTTTTTCAGCTATCTTTTCCGGAGAATTTATTGGCACCAAAAAACCAGTTTCACCATGTTTAATCAAATCGGCACCTCCAGTATTCGCTGTTATGATCAATGGCAACCCTTGACTCATAGCCTCTTGCATAACTAAAGCACGCCCTTCAACAATGGAAGGTAGACAAAATATATCACAACTTCTCATAACCTCTAACACCTCTTTATGAGACCTAATTCCTTCATAAACAAAATCACTAAATTGCCCTTTATAAAATTCCATTGTCTGTAATAAGGATCCTAAAACTACAATCTCAATATTTTCATTTTTTAAAAGTTTTCCAGCCTCAAACAAATCTCCGAGGCCTTTCCTTTGCCCCATAGAACCTACAAATAATATCCGAAGTGGATCCCCATCTTTACGTATCTTCTTTTCTTGAAAAAATGGTACCAAAGGGGAACCAAAAGGTGACATAATTTTGTTTTTAGCAGACGCCCATTCTG
>CESL01124688.1_pt1 | contig 22711 bp, 18 predicted proteins | sample 531221 | NCBI WGS metagenome assembly CESL01 (sample SAMEA2622197, study PRJEB7988) | marine metagenome | biome: marine biome (ENVO:00000447); feature: mesopelagic zone (ENVO:00000213) & marine oxygen minimum zone (ENVO:01000065); material: "saline water (ENVO:00002010), including plankton...
ATCAGTTAATCTGATAGATAGTTTTATAGATTCTATTTGGTTAGAAAAGGGGTTAAGTAAAAATACACTTAGCTCATATAGGCTAGATATATCAGCTTTTGATAATTGGTTGGGTTCAAGGAGTTTAGAAGAAGTAGATAAAGCAATTTTATTGGATTATTTATCTTTTAGATTAAAGAGAGGTTACTCAAGTCGCTCCACTGCAAGAACTTTATCAAGTCTTAGGGCTTTTTATTCTTTTTTAGTTAAGACATCTATTGTACTGAACAACCCTACTGCTAAGATAGATAGTCCAAAATTAGGTCATTCCCTTCCAAAAGTCTTGTCTGAAAAGGATATAGACAAATTGATTCATTCTCCAGACACAAAAGAACCATTGGGATTAAGAGATAGAGCAATGTTAGAGCTTTTATATTCGAGCGGATTGAGAGTATCTGAATTAATTAAATTAGAGATCATAAATTTAAATTTACGTCAGGGTGTGGTGAGGATAATGGGAAAGGGTGAGAAGGAAAGATTGGTGCCTATTGGAGAAGAGGCTATGGAATGGATAAATAAGTATTTAAATAGCTCAAGAGAAGTCTTACTAGGTAAAGAGTCGAAAGACCAGCATTTGTTTGTGACCAAAAGAGGCAAGGGCATGACAAGACAGGCTTTTTGGTATCGGATAAAGAAATATGCTCTTAGGTCAGGTATTGATAAGAGTCTATCTCCCCACACCTTAAGGCATGCTTTTGCTACCCATTTATTAAATCACGGAGCAGATTTAAGGACAGTTCAGCTATTGTTAGGGCATACTAGTCTTTCAACAACTCAGATTTATACTGAAGTCGCAAAAGAAAGAATGAAAAGTTTACATAGTCAACATCATCCCAGGGGATAGTAATGAAGCTTCTTTTGAGAAAAGAACTCTCAATTTTACCTCTTGTAATATTGTTTTCATGTGGAGGGGATAATGAAATAAAAGGTACAGAAGATCTTTCAAGTGAGATAAAACTTTCACTTGAGAAAATTCTTCCAGAAGAAATTTCTCTAATTTCAGTTGAAAAGACAGACTTAGAAGGATATTACGAGGTTAATTTTGATGGCATAGAACCTCTTTACGTAGCACAAAATGGAAAATATTTGATATCAGGAGATATTTATGAGATTTCTAGTCAAGGTTTGATAAACAAATCTGATGCTAGAAAAAGGTATCAAAGAGCTAAGTCATTAGCTAATTTAGATGAAGAAGAGTTTATTACCTTTAAGCCAACTAATCCTAAATTCACAATTTATGTTTTCACCGATGTGGATTGTGGATATTGTAGGCAGTTTCACAGACAAATTAATGATTATGTGAATTTAGGGATTAAGATTAATTATTTAGCCTTTCCACGGGCAGGAATTGGGTCTGAGTCCTATGAAAAAATAGTTTCAGCATGGTGTTCAGAAGATAGAAACTTTGCTTTGACTGAACTAAAGTTGGGAAGAGAAATAAAATATCAAAGTTGTAAAGAAAATCCTGTTGAGAAGCATTTTAATCTTGGAGAAAGTTTAGGAGTAAGAGGTACGCCTTCTATTATTACACTAGAAGGTAGGCTAATCCCTGGTTATTTACCTCCCAAAGATCTACTCAAAGAATTGGATATATAGATGGATACAGATTTCCCTAGAGTAAACAAATTACCTCCTTATGTGTTTGATGAAATACAAAGCCTAAAGATGGAAGCTAGGAGAAAAGGTGAAGATATAGTTGATCTTGGTATGGGTAATCCTGATGGAGCCACTCCTGAACCTATTGTAGAAAAACTCAGAGAATCTATATTAAACCCTTCAACTCACAGATATTCACAATCAAAAGGAATTCCTAGGCTTAGAAAGGCAGTTTGTGACTGGTATAAGAGAAGATATGAGGTAGATTTAGACCCAGAAAATGAAGCGGTTGTTACTATGGGTTCAAAGGAAGGTTTGGGACATCTAGCTTTAGCCACCTTAGACAAGGGCGATGCAGTATTGGTTCCTAATCCATCTTATCCAATTCACCCCTACGGTTTTGTCATAGCAGGTGCAGAGATACGCCATATTCCAATGAAAGAAAGTGAAGATTTTTTGGATCAATTATCTAATTCGATTAAAAGTAGTTTCACAAAACCCAAAATGCTGGTGCTTAATTTACCCAGCAATCCCACCACCCAATGTGTTGATCTAGATTTCTTTGAGAAAATAATTCAAATAGCAGTTGAAAACAAGATTTGGGTAGTTCAGGACCTTGCTTATGCTGATTTAACTTTTGATGGCTACAAAGCACCATCAATACTTCAGGTAAAAAATTCTAAAGAAGTAGCAGTTGAATTTTTTAGTTTGTCTAAAAGTTATAATATGCCAGGGTGGAGAGTGGGATTTTGCTGTGGAAATAAGGACTTATTAGCAGCGCTTTCAAGAATAAAATCTTACTTTGATTACGGGTTATTCACACCTGTGCAAGTGGCAGCAATTAAGGCTCTTGATGAAGGGGACGAATTTGTAGAAAATATTCGAGAAACCTATCAAATAAGAAGAGATGTTCTTGTCAAGGGCTTAAATGAAGCAGGATGGGAAGTAGAAAAACCAAAAGCCACTATGTTTGTTTGGGCTAAGATACCAGATTCTATGATAAAACTCGGTTCTTTAGAGTTTAGTAAACAATTATTAAGGGAAGCTAAGGTGGCCGCTTCTCCTGGTATAGGATTCGGTGAGAACGGGGAAGGTTATGTTAGATTCGCACTAATTGAGAATCAACATCGAATTAGACAGGCTGTAAAATCTATAAAGAGATACATCTCTTCTTATAAAAAGGTTCATGTTTTAGGTTAATTATTATGAAATCTTTAAGAATAGGTCTTTGTGGTGTAGGAAACGTAGGAGGTGCAGTGCTCAAGACATTAACCTCTTCATCAGAATTATTGAAGATCCAAGGAGGTGTTCAATTTGACTTGGTTCAAGTTGGGGCAAGGAAAGGAAAAAAAGCTGTCCCTTTTGATGGAATAGAAGTTTCAACTAATTTAAGAGAAGTTGCCACTAATCCGGAGATTGATGTTTTCGTTGAACTTATAGGAGGAGTAGATTTGGCTTACGAGTTAGTTACTGATGCAATTAATTCAGGCAAGCATATTGTTACAGCTAATAAAGCACTTATTTCAAAGTTTGGTAATGATTTATTCACTCAAGCAAAAAAGAATAATGTAGAAATAGGTTTCGAAGCTTCTGTAGCAGGTGGCACTCCTGTAGTAAAGGCTCTTAGGGAAGGTCTGGTTGCAAATAAAGTAATTTGGTTTGCCGGTATATTAAATGGGACTAGTAATTATATTCTTTCCGAGATGGAATCAAACCAAACGAGCTTTGAAGAAGCTTTAGAAAAAGCACAAGAACTAGGCCTTGCTGAGTCAGACCCTAGTTTAGATATAAACGGGACTGATGCTGCCCAAAAAGCTAGCATTTTGGCAGCCCTTTCATTTCATGTTCCTTTTGACTTTTCATTTGTAAGCTTTGAAGGAATACAAGAAGTTGAAGTAAAAGACCTGAAGTATGCCAATGAACTTGGATATTCAATAAAGCACATAGCTCATGGAGAGTTAAATAAAAAGGTAGTTAGTGTAACTGCTTTTCCTACTTTAGTGAGCCATGAAAATTTACTTTCAAAGGTAGGAAAAGAGATGAACGCTCTAGAAATCTTTTCAGAAGGGGTAGGATCTACGGTTTACTATGGACCGGGTGCAGGCCCGGATCCAACTGCTTCCGCAGTACTAGCTGACCTGGTTGATATAGCTAAAGGTGGATGGGAGGTAGATATTATCAACAATAAACTATATAAACTAGAACTTCCAGATAACAAAAAGTCAGCCTATTACTATCGATTGAATGTAAAAGATGAACCGGGAGTAATTGCTAAGATAACCTCACTTTTTGGAAAAAAAGATATAAGTATAGATGCCCTTATTCAGCATGAATCACGAGAAAAAGAACACATTGACTTTGTTCCCCTAGTAATTATTTCTGGTGAAATTTCTGATATAGACGCTATAAAATTAAAGACATCATTAGAGAAATTACCAGAGGTCTCCTTAGGTATTAAGAAGTTTAGAATCCATTCCGGCCAAAAATAATGAGATATAGAAGTACAAGAGACTCTTCTTTAAGAATGCCTTTTAGTGAAGTGTTGCTTGGTGGTTTGTCTCAAGATGGCGGACTGTATATGCCTTGCGAGATACCAAGTCTTAAAATTAAAGATATTAATAGTCTTGAGAATTTAAGTTATCAAGAATTAACAGTGGAGTTGCTCTATCCATTTGTTTCTGAAGAGTTGAGTTTAGAAGAATTCCAAACAGCTGTCTTTTCTGCTTACAAGAATTTTGGAAACAAAGATATTGTTAAATTAATTGAAATTAATGAAAAGAGATGGGTCTTAGAGCTATTTCACGGACCCACTTTAGCATTCAAAGATGTTGCAATGCAGTTACTTGGATCATTGTTAGAGCATTTTTCAAGGAAAGGAGGGCAAGAGATTGCAGTTTTGGGTGCAACCTCAGGTGATACGGGATCTGCTGCTATCGCAGCCTGTTCGAGATACAAGAATGTTAAGGTATTTATTCTTTACCCCCACCAAAGAGTGACAGAGGTTCAAAGACTTCAAATGACAACCTCACAATCTAAGAATGTTCATGCTTTATCAGTAAGAACTGATTTTGATGGTTGTCAGGATATAGCAAAAAAATTGTTTTTGGATAAAGACATATTATCTTCTAGGGCTAGGTTTATCTCAGCAAACTCTATAAATTGGACTAGATGCATGGCTCAATCAGTTTATTATTTTTGGACTTATTTAAGGTTAAATAATAGTTTGGGAGATTTAATTTTCTCAGTACCTTCTGGTAATTTTGGCCATGCTTATGCAGGTTGGTTTGCTAAAGAGATGGGTCTTCCAATAAAAAAAATAATAGTGGCTACTAATAAAAATGATGTTTTACACAGGCTAATTTCTAAGAATTCCTACAAGAAAGAAGGGGTAACTCAAACTTTAGCTCCAAGTATGGACATTTCTGTTGCAAGTAACTTTGAAAGATTATTATTTGGCCTTTTTAAGAATAATTCTCATGACTTATTAGAAGCTATAAAGTCTTTTCCTGAAAATGAAATTTCACTTCCAGAACAATCTTTCAAAGAAATACAAGACTTCTTTACAAGCCTCTCTTCAAGTGATGAAGAAATTCTAAATGAGATAGAGTTAACTTTTAGGAAGTACAATTATATTTTGGACCCTCATACTGCTACAGGGATTAAAGCAACTAGAGAGCTAGTCGATTCAACTGATCCTGTTGTAAGTATGGCAACGGCTCATCCTGCAAAATTTATTGATTCCATAAGAAAAGTTGTACCAGAAGAAAGTATATCAATTCCCTCTCAGCTTAGTTCTTTACAAGGAAAAAAAGAGTTGTTTGTGGAATTACCAAATAATATAGATAAAGTGAGAGAATATATTCTTAATAATATTGGATAAAAATATGACAGAAATTACTTCTATTAATGAAGAATTAAAAGACCAAGTAAAAAAAATAGAGGCTTTGAGGGGGTTTCTTTGACGTTGATAAAAAACAAAGCCAGTTAGATGAGTTAAAGGAAAAGCTCAATAATCCCAAGCTTTGGGATGATCCAAAGTTAGCCCAAGAGGTAAATAAAGAAAAAGTGTACCTCGAGAAAGAGCTGATCTTTTTCTACGAATTGGAGCAATCTATCAATGACTCTGTTGAACTATCTGAATTAGCTATTAAAGACAATGATCAAGATGCTCTTGATGGATTAACTCAAGAAATAACGAACAATCAAAAGAGCTTACACAAATTGGAATTTCAGAGAATGTTCTCTAATCCAATGGATCCAAATAATGCATTTTTAGATATCCAGTCTGGGTCAGGTGGCACAGAGGCTCAAGATTGGGCTGAAATGATTATGAGAATGTATTTAAAGTGGGGGGAGTCAAGAGGTTTTATTACTGAGCTTATAGAAGTTTCCCCTGGAGAAGTAGCAGGAATAAAAAGTTCAGCAATCAAGTTTCAAGGAGACTATGCCTACGGGTGGCTTAGAACGGAAACAGGAGTTCATAGACTGGTTAGAAAATCACCATTTGATTCAGGAAGTAGAAGACATACTTCTTTTGCTTCAGTTTTTGTTTCTCCTGAAATAGATGAAACCATTGAAATAGATATAAATCCTTCAGAGTTAAGGATTGATACTTATAGAGCCAGCGGGGCAGGAGGTCAGCATGTTAACAAAACAGATTCTGCAATCAGGATAACTCACGAACCAACAGGAGTGGTCGTTCAATGTCAAACTCAAAGATCTCAGCACCAAAATAGAGATAGGGCCATGCAACAACTCAGAGCTAAGCTTTATGAAATAGAGATGCAAAAATTGAATCAGGAAAGGCAATCTCTAGAAGACTCAAAGGCTGATATAGGTTGGGGAAGTCAGATAAGGTCTTACGTTTTAGATTCAGCTAGAATAAAGGACTTAAGGACAGGTCATGAGACCTCAAATTGTGCTGCTGTGTTGGATGGAGATTTGGATAGTTTCATTGAAGCGAGCCTTAAAGCAAATATTTAGTTAAAGTAACGTTTAATGACTAAAGAAATTTCTAAAAATGAACTTCTGGCTCTTCGAAAAGCTAAGCTGGATGAGTTAAAGTCCAAAGGCAAAGCTTACCCAAATGACTTTAGAAGAAATTCTGTTTCAAGTGAACTTCACTCCTCTTATGACTCTTTATTAAAAGAGGATTTGGATAAAAAAAATGTGGTTGTATCAGTTGCAGGAAGAATTATGCTACAGCGCATAATGGGTAAAGCTAGTTTTATTACCATTCAAGATGCTTCAGGCCAACTACAAGCTTATATAAAATCAGACAATCTAGGAGAAGAGGCTTATAAAGAATTTAAGAAACTTGATTTAGGAGACATTGTTGGACTCAGTGGAAAATTGTTTAAGACTAAAACAAATGAATTAACAATAGAAGCTGAAGTTGTTCGCCTACTTACTAAATCTCTTCGTCCTCTTCCAGAGAAGCATGCAGGATTGGTTGACACTGAACAACGCTATAGAAAAAGATATTTAGACCTTCTTACGAATGAAGAAAGCCTATTGGTATTTCAAACAAGAAGTAAGATTATAAGTGAAATAAGAAATATCTTTATTGAAGAGGGTTTCTTAGAGGTTGAAACACCTATGATGCACTCTATAGCTGGAGGTGCAACAGCGAAACCTTTTATTACACATCACAATTCCTTAGATACAGATCTATATCTAAGGATTGCTCCAGAACTTTATCTTAAGAGGCTATTAGTGGGAGGTTTGGAAAGGGTATTTGAAATAAATAGAAATTTCAGAAATGAAGGCTTGTCAACAAGACATAATCCCGAATTTACGATGTTAGAATTCTATACAGCATATGCTGATTATAAGGATCAAATGAAATTTGTTCAGTTTCTATTAAGCACTATGTCTAAAAGAGTTCTTGGAACAACAATTATTGAATCAAGAGGAAAGAATTACGATTTAAGCAAACCTTTCCAGGAAATAGGACTCCTCGACTCTGTAGTTAAATATTTAAATATTGAAAGAAAAAAGTTAGAAAATAGAAAGGAATTAGAAAAGGTAGCAAATAATTTGGATATAAAAAATATTAAAAATTTATCTTTAGGAAAGTTGCAATTAGAAATATTTGAGAAAGGTGTAGAACATCAATTAGATGAACCAACATTTATTGTGAGCTATCCAAAAGAGATTTCCCCTCTTTCAAGACAAGATGATGAAGATAAAAATATGGCAGAAAGATTTGAGCTTTTTATTGGGGGATGGGAGATAGCCAATGGGTTTTCTGAGTTAAATGATCCTGAAGAACAAGCAGAAAGATTTAAGCAACAAGCCATACAAAAATCTTCTGGAGACGAAGAAGCCATGGAATATGATGAGGACTATATTGAAGCCTTAGAATATGGACTTCCTCCTTGTGCCGGAGTAGGTATAGGAATAGACAGATTAGTAATGCTCCTAACTGGAGTGCTTTCGATAAAGGATGTTCTTCTATTTCCCCAATTAAAACCTAAAGATAAGGATTAGTATAATAAATCTTTGACCGCTTCCTTTTCAGACATCAACTCTTCAGTAGTTATTTTTATTTTTGATTTCGCGAAGTCATTCAGCGGGATATCTTGAACAATTTCTACTTTCCCATCCCCCAAAGATCTAAGTGGAAAACCAAAGATTATGTCCTTAGGAATATCGTAACTTCCATCACTAGGAACAGCAGCACTAAACCAATCACCATCTTTAGTTGGACTATCTATAGCTTTTATCGTATCGATAACAGCATTGGCGGCTGAAGCCGCTGAAGAAGCTCCTCTTGCTTCTATAACCGATTTCCCTCTTTGTTGCACAAGTGGGAGATATTCATTTTCTATCCAATTAAGATCATTAATAGTCTCAAAAGCTCCAATCCCATCAATTTTTGCGTTGTAAGGATCTGGATACATAGTTGGACTGTGGTTTCCCCATACAGTCATATTGGTCACTGAAACTATATCCACTCCAGCCTTTTGAGCCAGCTGTGCTTTGGCTCTATTTGCATCTAAAGCAGTCATCGCGAACCAGCTTTGAGAAGTGTTATTAGATTTAGTTCTTCCAATTAAAGCATTGGTATTAGCAGGATTGCCAACTACTAAAATTTTTGCATTTTTTTTAGCTAACTCACCTATAGCCAGACCCTGACTTGTAAAAATTCCACCATTTATTTTCAACAAATCGCTCCTTTCTTCAATCTTCTTTCCATCAATTACTATTCCCCTTGGGACACTTCCTACAAGCAGAACCCAATCAGCTTCTCTAACGCCTTCTTCTATATCTACAGTTGCAAGTAAAGAGCCTGTCTGTTTGAATCCACAGTCAATTAATTCCATGATAGTCCCCTTGAGTCTATCAACTACCTGAGGTATTTCTATAAGCCTAAGATTTACTTTAGTATTCTCTCCAAAGGTCTCACCACTGATTAATCTAGGCAGCAAGGAATAAGCTATTTGGCCAGCACCTCCAGTAACTGCAACATTGACTTCTTTCATTTTTTCTCCTATTTAATCTGGTTGAAAGATATTTCTAGAATTCTCAAATTTTACTGTTCCTTTTGTATTTAACATTTCATTTTTCATCATTTTATTAAGAAGATTTTCATCCCTTTTAGTATTTGCTACGAACCTTTTTCCATCTTCTAAACGCCCTATAATAATAGCTTTACTTGGCCCTTTTCTTGAGTTAATAACAGTATAAGTTTCTATTACACCTTTTCCATTAACTTCCTTTATGGTTTCTGGACTATCCATACTATCTATGGTTTTTTGCAGTGAAGATGAATTTACAACTTGATTCCATTCACCTGTAAATGGTTTAGAAGAGAAAATAGCCATTCCATGTTTTGTTAAGAACCAACCATTTGCATTTACCAACCCCAAATGATCTTGATTTTTCCTAAGTTTATTCATCATGCTCGCTATTGAGTTTACAACGTAAGCACTACCTGGACCACCGTAATAAGGTAAGCCACCTGTAACTGACAGATCTCTGCCATCTTCATCTGGAATGCCTATTTCTTTTTTTGCTATTTGAACCGCACTCGGAAAACAAGAATATAGATCGAAAAAGGAGATATCTGATTGAGTAAAGCCTGACTTTTGGAATATAGCTTCTGAACACTTTTTAATTGCTGGAGAAGAATAAAAATTAGTGCGTTCAGTAACATTCCAAATATCATTTAAACAACAGGCCCCGTGCATGAAAATCCATTTGGATGCAGGTATTCCCATCTCCTTAGCTTTTTTTGCTGAAGTTACAATCAAAGCAGCAGATTGATTTACTCTAATTATTGAATTCATATATTTTGTGTAGGGAAAGCCAACCATCCTATTTTGAGGAGTAACTTCTGTTATTTCTTGTGGAGACCTGTGGACCTTAAACCAAGCATATTGATTGTTTGAAGCTATTTCTGAAAAACGACTAAAGAGCTGACCTATCTCTTTCATATGCTGTTTGGAAGTTTTTCTCTCATTGCTTCTAATGCCATTTGCAAACAAAGGATAAACTGATGAAGGTTCAAAAATACCGTGTTTTTTCTCAAATTCACTTCCTAAATCCCTTAGGCTTCCTAGACTTTCTGGCTCTCCTCCGGGGTCATCACTCCAACTAACATCTTTACCTTCTTTTAGTATAGAAACAAATGTATCTAGAGCCTCTCCTCCTGTTAAAAGGGCACAATTGACCTCTCCATCTTTTATTCTATTACAGATCTCATTAAGTAAGAGTTGAGGTGAGTTTCCTCCAGTAGTTGTGTAGATTTCATTAGGCACCGTAACGTTCAAGGCATTACTTAAACTTCTGGGCATATTTGAGTAATTAAAAAGATTTGTAGTAAATGACTCTCTATTTGGAGTATCTCCAGTAAAGCGTATAACTGAGACAGTATCTAGATGTTCTTTTAGAGGAATTTTTGCTTCACAATCCTGAATAGCTTTTTCACAGGCAACAGTCAAAATATCTAAATAGTTAAGACCTTCAGAACCTTTTTGATCTAAATACTGAGAACAGCCAACAAGAACTGGAGTATTATCGTTAACTTGAGAATATGGCGAATTCATTGATGGTTATTGCTAATTTGCTGAAGAAGTCTAACTATGGAAATCTTTTCTAGCAATAGGTGAGCTTGAAAGATTTTTTTAGAGTACCATATTGTCAACAATGAAATATGATTTTGATACCACAATAGATCGCATCGAAACAAGAAGTACTAAGTGGCTTAAGTTTGAAGATCCAAATATATTGCCAATGTGGATTGCAGACATGGATTTTCAATGTCCCCCTGAAGTCATAGAAGCTATTAAAAAACGTACAGAGCAAGGTATTTTTGGTTATACAGAAAGACCTATTGGATTAACTTCATTACTTCAAAAAAGGTTGTCTGAAAAGACGGGATGGGAAATAGAACCGGAATGGGTAACTTGGATGCCGGGTGTAGTTGTTGGCTTAAATGTTGCTTGTCGTACAGTTCTGTCTGTAGGTGATATGGTTATGATTCCATCACCTATCTATAGACCCTTTGTGTATGCTCCAGATAATATGAATAGGGGGATGGTTAGTACAGATATGATCAAGGTAAAAGGTAGATTAGAACTAGATTTCAAGTCTATTAATGAACTTATATCAGAAGAAGTGAAGATGTTTTTCTTTTGCAATCCTCACAATCCAGGAGGAACTATGTTCAGGGAAGATGAAATTAATAATTTAGTAGATATTTGTAAAAAGAACAAAACTATAATATGTGCTGATGAAATTCATTCTGATTTAATTTTTGGAACGAAAAGAAAACATGTTCATTTAGCTCAAACTAGTAAGTGGGCATCTGAAAATTCTATTACTTTGTTATCACCTACTAAAACTTTTAATCTACAAGGCCTTCCTTGTGGCTCTGCAATTATTCCCAATCCAGAAATCAGAAAAGAGTTTAGGAGAAATATGAGAGGCATTGCAGCACACATAGATGTTTTTGCTTATACAGCTGCAGAAGCTGCTTATCTATACGGAGAACCTTGGTATGAAGCCCTTATGGAGTATCTTTTAGAAAATAGAAATTTACTAAGACAAGAATTATCTAATATCAAGGGGTTGTCGTTATATGGTCCAGAAGCAACCTATCTCGCTTGGATTGATTGTTCAAAATCTGGTTTAGAAAACCCAGCAGATTTCTTTATCAATGCCGGAGTAGGTGTACATAGGGGCGAGTGGTTTGGAGATAAAGATTTCGTAAGGTTAAATTTTGGCTGTCCACGCTCTAGATTAAAAGAAGCTTTGTCCAGAATTACGAAAGCCTTTTCACAAAGAAACTAGTTGCTGTAATATTAACGCACTTAATTTATAACAGGAGAAATTATGGCTATAACTTTCAAAGACCAAGTAGCTATTGTGACTGGAGCAGGAGGTGGATTAGGCAAATGTCATGCCCTCGACTTAGCTAGTAGAGGAGCGAAAGTAGTTATTAATGATTTAGGTGGAAACGTAGAAGGATCTTCAGATGGTTCTCTTTCTCCTGCTCAAGCAGTAGTAGAAGAAATTAAGGCAGCAGGCGGAGAAGCTATGGCTAATGGTGCTAGCGTTACAGATAAAGGTCAGGTCGAAGCCATGGTTAAGGAAGTCATGGATGCTTATGGCAGGATTGATATTTTAGTCAATAATGCTGGGATTTTAAGAGATAAAAGTTTTGCAAAGGTAGAGGATGAAGATTTTAGAATGGTTCTAGAAGTTCACTTAATGGGGACGGTTAATTGCACGAAAGCGGTTTGGGAAATTATGCGAGAGCAGAATTATGGACGAATAGTTTTTACTTCATCTTCTAGTGGTTTGTATGGAAATTTTGGGCAGACTAATTATGGAGCTGCCAAAATGGGAATCGTAGGTTTAATGAATACTCTAAAACTAGAAGGGGCAAAATACAACATTAAATGCAATGCCTTGGCTCCCGTAGCGGGCACTAGGATGACTGAAGAATTACCTGGTATGGAAGGAGTGTTAGATCAAATAAAACCTGAATTTGTATCACCTGCAGTTACATATCTTGCATCAGAAGAGGCTCCTTCAGGAGTAATTATTTCAGCTGGTGCTGGAGTTTTTGCTCGAATAGTAATTCAAGAAACCGAAGGCATCAATCTGGGTACTGGAAAAGACATGACAGCAGAAAATATAGCATCCAATTGGGATAAGATCTCAGATATGACAGATGCCAAACTTTGTTATCAGGGTCCAGATCAAACCGTGAAAATGTTTGAGCTAATTCAGAAAAGTAAAGATTAGTGTCAAAACGAAAACTAGAGTCCTGTCATAAAATAATGGACTTTAGGAGTTTAGCTAAAAAACGCCTTCCTTCACCCATGTTCCACTATATAGACGGAGCGGCAGAAGATGAGTGGACTTACAGAAGAAATACTGAAGCTTTTGAAGAGTATGAACTGATACCTAGATTTTTGGTTAATGTAGAAGATATTGATATTAGTACTGAGATTCTAGGTCAGAAGATAGATTGGCCATTTATTTGTTCTCCTACGGGGTTCCATAGACTTTTTCATCATGAAGGAGAATCCGGTGCAGCAAGAGCGGCTGAAAGAACTGGGACTATTTTTTGTTTATCTACCATCTCTACTACATCAATAGAAGAAGTAGCAAAATCTTCTAAAGGACCGAAAGTATTTCAGATTTATGTTTTAAAAGACAGAGGACTCACCCAAGAATACATAGATAGGTGCAGGGAAGCTAAGTACGATGCTCTCTGTCTTACAGTAGATGTACCAAGCAATGGTAGAAGAGAAAGAGACCTAAGAACAGGAATGACAGTTCCGCCCAAATTAACTTTAAAATCTTACTTAGACATAGCAATTCATATGGACTGGTCTTTTAATTACCTCACACACAAGACTCCCTCTATGGTAAACATTGAGCATAGAGTACCTAAGGGTACATCCGATATATCTGTGATGGATTTTATGAATTCCCAATTTGATAGAACAGTTACTTGGGAAGATGCAGCTTGGATGATAAAACAATGGGATAGGCCTTTTGCTATAAAGGGCATACTTTCAGTGGAAGATGCCAAGAAGGCAGTTGATGTTGGAGCCAGTGCTGTCATGATCTCAAATCATGGAGGGAGGCAACTGGATGGCTGTCCTGCCCCTATAGAAATTATCAGCGATGTAGTCGATGCTGTTGGAGAGGAAATTGAAGTTATTCTAGATGGAGGAATTCGAAGAGGCATACACATTCTTAAAGCGATAGCTAGAGGAGCAAAAGCGTGTATGGGAGGAAGAGCTTATCTTTATGGTCTTGCAGCGGGAGGTGAAGCAGGTGCTTTTCGATCTCTTAATCTTTTGAAAGAAGAGGTAAATAATAATATGACTTTATTGGGTTGCAGGAATCTAAATGAAATAACTGAAGATCATGTAAGGCAGATAAGAAACTTCAAGCAATAGTTCGTCTATTTTTAACTCTAGAAGGTAGAAAAGAGTTTATTAGTTTTAAGTTTTCAATAAGTTAAGGCTATAAAAAATATCTCTCATTGAAATAACTCCTACTAATTTTTCGTCGTCTATTACAGCAAGATGTCGTATTTGATTCTCTATCATCAAACCAATAGCATTATCAGTAGATGATTCTGAATTTACGCTTATAAGTTTCTTAGACATAACTTTGTCTACAGTTTGTGATTCAAACCCCTTATGGAGATGAGCTATTTCTTTAACTATATCTCTTTCTGTGATGATTCCAACTAAGTGGCTTTCATCTTTATTCGTTTTTTTGTCTACAACTATTAAAGCACCTATGCGGTTTTTTTCCATTAATTCACAAGCGTGTACGATAGTTTCATTTGATGGAATTACGAATACATCCCAGTATCTTTGGTTGGCTAAATAATCTTTAACTTTTTTAGATTTTTTCACTAGTTTTTTCTCTAATTCTTTAGAAGTGTATAATGCTTTTTAAGGGGGAATTACTATGTTAATAAAGAAAACAAATAAATCAATAGGTTTAAAATTCCTTATATTAAGTTTTACTTCTATATTTCTTTCTATGTCTGCTTTGGCAATATCTAACACAGGTTATGTTGGGGATGACGAAATAGAAATAGCTGTTAATAGGATTTTTAACCAGCCAGCAAATTATCCAAGAAAAGCATTAAGAAAAGGTCAAGAAGGATTTGTGGTTATAGAGTTTGACATAGATACTGATGGAGGCGTCTTAGATCCTTACGTTTTAGAGAGTGAGCCCGCTGGGGTTTTTGAAAGATCTGCTATAAAAGCTGTAAGAAAGTGGTTGTATGAAGCTCCTTCTTATAACGGAGTATCAGTAAAAGTAAATAATGTGCAAGTCAAGGTAAGTTTTAATCTAGCCGATTAGACAATTTTTGCTTAGCTTAAAGATTTTTATTTCCTTATGCCTATAAGAATTCAACTCCTACTATTTGGAGTACTAGGTAACATTCTTATTGCTTCTGTTTTTCTCTTCTCTTCTACCTATCGAGAGAATATCCAGGAAACCTCTGCCGGCGATTCTTTGGTAGTTCTTTACGAATCTGCATGGTTTCAGACTTATAACACCACTTTTGAAAGGATGAGCAGATGGTTACCTAACATAGGTGAAAATGGAGAATATTGGGATCCTGATTCAGAAGTTTTTCCTGATGAAGTTGAGACTGAAGGAGAAATAATAAACCCCATATTGGATTCTATTAACTCTAGGAGCTTAGGTAATGCTCAGTATCTAATAGAATTACTCTTTGAAGATGATTTAGACGAAGGAAACTTAAGTTTTGTAATGGCTTATTTCCCTACTGGGGAGAGGATATACTGTGGTAGTGCTTTAGATTTATTTGGTATAGATGCATGTAGTCCAAGAGCAAGACCTGAATTTTTTTCTTACTTAGATTCTTATCTAAAAGAAGCATCAGGAAGACCAAAACAAGCAACCCTTAGAATAGCTGATTCCAAAAATGAACAGACATCAACCTTAAATCAATCTTTATCCTTTCCTGTAAAAATAGATGACGAGACCATTGCAGTAGTAGTTTTGGGCTCGGATATTAGGAAAGCCCTAGAAGTATTTGAAGATGAATTTGAGGTTAGAACTGGAGTTCAAACTCCTTTTGGTATTATCTCTTTGGACGATGATTATTCAGCTGACAATGTATCAAGTGAAAACGAGAGATACGGCATAACTAATTATCAAGAATCCGTTTTAAGAGCAAACGAGCTAGCCCTCTCTATGGGAAGTAGATACAGCACTAAAGATCCAGATTTGGGTAATTCACTGACATTAATCCCTTTAAGTTCATACTTATCTTCAGATGATGCTGAGCTCTACATATTTAAAGATGAAAAAAGTAGCATTATTAGATCAACTGAAATTGTTAACCTTAGCTTTATTATAGCTGCAGCACTTTTTTTATTAATCCTTGCAGTAACAGCCTATGTAACTGCAAAAACTTTTGGCGGTATAACAAGAGCTATTGAGGTGTTAGAGGGGTTGACTCAGGGGGATCACACACAACAAATGCCTAAAAGAACTGGTTTATTAGCTTCAGATACTGATGAAGTAGGGCATCTTTCAAGTGCCCTTCAAAGTTACCGGGGTCATATTTTAGAGATGGAAGAAATAAGAAAAGAACAGGCTGAAAGACGTAAAGAAAGAGATAGTGTGATTATAGAAAAGATGTCACATTTAGCTGATCAATTAGAAGGAGATGCAAAAGCTCTAATATTGGCTGACATATCTAAAATGTCAGACTTGGCTAAAGAGGGTACAGAAAAAGATGGGGAAGAAGCTTCTGTGGAGTTAATGCAATTAGCATTTTCTAGAATGTCTGATGAAGTTAATGCCCTTATAGAGGCAAGAACTAGCGAAATGGAGACCGCTAGAGACGAAGCTAGAGATGCCAATGAGCAAAAGACAAGGTTTTTTGCCAACATGAGCCATGAACTAAGAACACCGCTTAATGCAATTTTAGGCTATGGAGAGATGCTTGAAGAGGAATGTGAAGATTTGGGCTATGAAGACCTTCTTCCTGACCTGAAAAAAATTACTTCATCGGGTACACATCTACTTTCACTTATAAATAACATTCTGGATATATCTAAAATTGAAGCTGGCAAAATGGAGCTATTTATAACCAGCTTTGAGATAGAAAGCATGATTGAAACAATTCGAGATGTTGCTAATCCTGTTATTGCTAAGAATGACAATGGATTTCAAATAAATCTTGATGGAGCTTTAGGGTCAATGAATCAAGACGAGACAAAATTAAGACAGTGCTTAACAAATTATCTAAGTAATGCTGGGAAATTTACTGTCAATGGAACGGTGACTTTAGATGTTAAATCTTATATGGAGAAAGATGTTGAAATGATAAAGTTTTCTGTAACAGATACAGGTGATGGAATGTCCGAAGAAGGTTTAAGCAAAGTTTTTGAAGAATACGAACAAGCTGAAAGATCAACTACCGCAACCCATGGCGGCACAGGATTAGGATTACCAATAACTAAGAAATTTGCGGAAATGATGGGTGGAGATGTAACGGTAGAAAGTGAGAAAGGTGTAGGATCAGTATTTACAATTTTTGTTCCTAGGAACAGCTTCCAACAGGAAGAGGTAGATGCAGAAACTGTCCTAGAAAGCCTCGATGACAAAGAGAAAGTAGTAGTCTTAATTGATGATGATGTTGCTATGCATGATTTAATCCGCAGAACTTTAGCAAAAGTAGGTTTAACTTTGGTCGGTGCAACTGATGGAGAGAAGGGAATGCAAATAGTCAGAGAATCCAAACCAAAGTTATTACTTCTTGACGTTTTAATGCCAGGAAGAGATGGTTGGTCCATTCTTAGAGAATGTAAGTCAGACCCAGAACTCAAGGATATGCCAGTAATTATGGTTAGTCAGTTATCACAAGATACGTTGGCGGATTCTCTTGGTGCTGATGATTACCTAACAAAGCCAATAGATAGAGCGCATTTCCTTAACACCGTTAAGAGAATAGTAGGCAATAAACCAAATAACGAAAAGGTACTAATTATTGATGACGATCCAAATACTAGAGATCTATTATCAAGGATGCTAAAAGAAGCCGGTTGGTTTCCTATTACCGCAAGAGATGGAAAAGATGGACTTGGCAGGGTTAAAGATAAACCAGCTTTAATTGTTTTGGATTTAGAAATGCCAAGAATGGATGGATTTGAATTCCTCCAGGTTTACATGGAGACAATTGCCTCTGAAGAGAGGGCACCTATTTTGGTTTACTCTGGTAAGGATTTAAACGAGGTTCAAGAAAATCTCCTTAAAGATAATGTCGCTGGGATGGTTAGAAAAGACGAAGTTTCTATGGATGAATTATCTAATATAGTAAAGAGTATTTATACAGAATCTAAAGGCACATAAAGAATCATACCAGGCTATCTATTTTTTCAAGTAGTCTCTTAAAGTCAATTGGCTTAGTATCAAAATCATCAGCTCCACATTCCAACGCTTTTTGTCGATCCGATTCTAATGCATGTGCGGTTAAGGCAATTATTGGTATGTTTTTTATTTCCTCATCAGCTTTTGCTTTAGTTGTTGCTTCCCATCCATCCATTACAGGCAGACCCATGTCCATCAATACAATATCTGGTTTAACAGACTTCATTTTTTCTAATCCCTCTTGACCATCAACTGCAATTAGAACTTCATGCTCTCTTCTTTGAAGCCTTCTTGAAAGCATATCTCTATTCATTTCGTTATCTTCAACATAAAGAATTTTCGCCATTTTACTCTCCTTTTTTTGACGATTTTGAAAAAATAAACCGGTCTCTTCCTAATTTTTTTGCTTCGTACAATCTTTCATCTGCTTTGTTTACAAGGTCAGAGGAATTTTGAGATTCCTCAGTACTTGCAACCCCCCCACTAGAAGTAATTCTTATTGAATTTCCTTCATATTCAACCACATTCTCTTTGATAGCACTTCCTAATTTATCACAAAATTTATGTATTTCACTAAGTTCTTTTTCAAGAATTACAGCCAAAAATTCCTCTCCTCCAATTCTGCCTAGAATGTTTGGTTCAGATATTAAATTATTCAATATAGAAGAAGTCGCTTTAAGCACTTCATCTCCTCCTGCATGACCGTAAGTGTCATTCACTTTTTTAAAATGATCTATATCTAACATGATAACTGAGAAGTTTTTTCTTTGACCTGATTGAACCTCTGAATAAGATTTTTCTAAAGCCTCAAAGACCACCCTTCTATTGTATATCCCCGTTAGCTGATCTGTTGTTGCTCTTATATGAAGTTCATTAACTAATTTTTTTTCTCTTTCTCTAAAAATTTTTCTTTCTAAACATGAAACTACCTTAGCTAAAAGAATGGTTCCATTCAGAGGTTTGGGTAAATAATCTTGGGCTCCTAACTGGATGCATTTAGCTATACTATCTACATCATTAAAGGCTGAAACCATAATAACTGGCAAAGAATCACTATGATGTTCAGATCTAAATTTTTTAAGTAGTTCTAGTCCATTTATGTCAGGAAGGATGACATCTAATAAGATCAAGTCAGGTACTTTTTTTTCTACCTCATCTATTGCTGTCTTGCCATCAAAAGCCTTTCTACAAGATAATCCTTGAGCAGATAGTCTTCTTTCTAGGACTTCACAATTGGTTTTATTATCATCTACAATTAAGATATCTGAACTTAATACATTTTTATCAAGTTCAAAAGAGTAGTCTATATTTCCCAGGGATTTAAAAAGAGCCTCAGCAGACTCGACTTGATCCTTCCCATCTCCAGTGCTTATAAATTTTTCACCTCTAATGTAATCCACAAATTTTTCAATGGCCTTCTCTATCTCTCTTGAAAGATTAATAATAGATTGTAAATCGGCAAGGGATTGTTCGGACAGATCATCCTCCAGATCCTCCACTAGTATCTCACTGTACCCAATGATAGCATTCAAAGGCGTTCGTAGGTTGTGCCTAAGCTCTGAATATTCCTCAGGGGTCCTACTTTCATTGATAGCATTAGGTCCTGTATTTTCTATAAAAGCATCTTCATATTGATCAATTAATTTCTTGCATCCAGATTTTATCTGATTTAGTTCATCTTCAGCATTAAGACTAGATTCCGTTATGTTTTTTTCTATTAGTTCAATGTAATCTGAAATTGCATCAGCTGGGGTAGTAAACTCTTGTTTGATTTGGGTAAGAAGTATCTCTTCAGCCCCCTTAGAAGTCACTTTTCCAAAAGTCTTTTCTGTATTTGTCATTTACTTTTGCACCGGTTTAAATGTATTTAAAAATTCTGGTTTGTGCATTAAAAATCCTTGACCGATTTCACATCCAATTTTTAGCATTTCTCGTTTTTGTTCCTCAGTCTCAATTCCTTCGCCTATCATTTCTAAGGACAATGTTTTACAAACTTCTACTACAAAACTAATAAGTCTCCCTGTAGTAGGATCATCTATGCTGCTAGCAAATAACTTATCTAACTTAACAACATCTACAGGAAGGTCTTTTAAATATCTTAAAGACGAATATCCGGCACCAAAATCATCCAAAGCTATCTTAATTCCACTTTCTTTAAGGGCACTTAGTGATTGTGCAGCAATTTTAGTATTGCTTAGTTCGGCTGTTTCTGTAACTTCTAATCCAAATTCATCAGGATTGAGATTCATTGATTTTACAAAATTTGAAAAGATTTTACAGAATTCTGGGTGCATTACAGTGTGTGCTGAAACATTCAAGTAGAGGGTGGCTTTTTCCAGTCCCAGCCCATCCTTAACTTCAAAAAATCCCTTAAGTTTTTCTAGGGAAGACAATACCACCAAAGAGAAAAGGCTTTCTCCTTCTATTTGAGGTATAAGCTTATCGTTTGGTATTATGTTTCCTCCCTCATCTCTCATTCTCAGGAGTGCTTCAATACCAGTTACTTCGCCTGTTCTTAGATTAAACTGTTTCTGGTATGCAAGATCAATTCTATTAAATTCAATACAAGAGATAGTTTGTTGTATTGCTTCTAATCCATCTCTAGAAGGACATAAAATTTCTATTAAAAGAAAATCTTCTCTATTCTCGACAGGTATCAAATGCACTCTGGTCCTTATAAAGAAGTTAATTTTTCTTAGTTGGATTTCAACTGGAGTTTCATAAGAAAGTGCAATTTTATCTTTCTTATACTTACTTATTATACTTTTAGTATCCAGACTTTTTATTCTTATTTCTTTTAAGCTCTGCATTCTAAATATGTAATTTGCAGCCAGATTGCCCCACAATATTGATCCATCAAGTTCATAAATTAAATATGGACTAGGATGGTGTTGTAAAGACCTAAAAAGATAATCAAGATGCTGTTGTTGTTTTCCCATGAGCTCTATTTTATTGAATCAATTTTTTCTTCTTTGATTTGTTGATCAACAAAATCTACAAAATCTTGAGGAAAAGTAGGTGATATAAAGGACCATATTTCTAAGTTCTTGGGGTCACTAAGCAAGGTTTTAAATGAAGAAACCATAGCATTCCACTCATTTTGGTCCAACATCCCAATTGAATGTTGATAGTGTTGGTTTTGTCTTGCTCTCACTATAGCTGAAAAGTGAGTAAGATAAACAGCCTCCTCTTCATCAGAAAGATTTTCTCCTTTTCTAAGTTTTATTTTAACCCTAACTATATCTGGATTTAATCCTGCTAAGGCTAGTTTCTGATGACTATCAGCTATATGTTGTCTTGCATTAGCCCTCGCCACCTTATTCTGTTCTTTAAGTTCAGTTACAAGAAAATAAACAGTTACAAGAACTGTGAATGGACCTACTGTTTGCAGGATTAAAATAATTTCTTCTAAAGACATTGTTGTTTAAGTTATATCTGAGATATGGAAGAATAGTACCTTATCAGTTTGGGAGAATCTAATGAACAATTTTTATATAAAATATTCTAGTCTTTTATTAATTTTTTTAAGTTGTTTATGTTATGGAAAAGAAGTTGTTCTTATACCGACTGCAAACAGTCAAGAAGAACTTCAGGAAGCTTTAATTTTACTAAATCCTGGAGATATCCTTCTTCTAAAAGAGGGTCTTTATCAGTTTGAAGATGGCTTGTCTTTAGATATTGATGATGTAACGATTAAAGGGGAAGGTATTGATAAAACTATTTTAAGCTTTAAAGGACAGCAATCAGGAGCCCAAGGATTATTAGTAACCTCTGACAGAGTAGTGCTGAAAGATTTCGCCGTAGAAGATGCTAAAGGGGACGCTATTAAGGTTATAGGTGCTGAGGGAATTTTCATGATAAATTTAAGAACTGAATGGACCAATGGTCCCAAGAGCACTAATGGAGCATATGGTTTATATCCTGTGGAATCAAAGAATGTCCTTATTGATGGATGTGTAGCTATTGGAGCATCAGATGCTGGTATATATGTAGGGCAATCAGAAAATATCATAGTTCGCAACAGTAGAGCAGAGTACAACGTTGCTGGAATTGAAATAGAAAATTCTTTCTACGCTGATGTTTACGACAATGTTGCTACACACAACACTGGAGGAATTCTAGTTTTTGACTTACCTGACTTGCCACAGCAAGGCGGTCACCATGTGAGGGTTTTTAATAATAAAGCTATAGATAATGACACGGATAATTTTGCTCCTGAAGGCAATATTGTTGGAGAAGTACCTCGTGGGACAGGAATCATTATCATGGCTAATTCTAATGTTGAAGTTTTTGACAATGACATTTCAGGCAATGGGACAGTAAACCTTTCAATAGTTAGTGGGGATGAAACAGAAGATGAAAATTACTATCCACATCCCAAATTTATTCAAGTACATGGCAATCGATTTGGCGAAGGGGGCTTTGATCCTGATATTGATAAGGCAATGGCAGGTATTTTATTTGAAGTTTCTGAAGGTGATATGCCTGATATTTTCTGGGATGGCGTCCTCCCTTTTTGGCAAATGATATTTGGTCAGCCTGACGATGAAAAATTAGTGCTCAGTGACAATGGTGATGTTTCTTTTTTATCTCTAAGGCCCTTAAGGCTGATGCTTTCCCTTTCTAATCCCATCACTAGGGATCAAAATGATTTTAAAAAAGAGATCAACCCGCT
>CESL01004812.1_pt1 | contig 22494 bp, 27 predicted proteins | sample 531221 | NCBI WGS metagenome assembly CESL01 (sample SAMEA2622197, study PRJEB7988) | marine metagenome | biome: marine biome (ENVO:00000447); feature: mesopelagic zone (ENVO:00000213) & marine oxygen minimum zone (ENVO:01000065); material: "saline water (ENVO:00002010), including plankton...
CCGCCTTTAGCAACAGGGAAAAATGTGTCAAGAACTCTTTGACCTGTTAGCAACGGCTGATCTGGTGCAAGTTTTCTCAAAACTGGTCTTGGTGTTCTTACCGTCCACCAACTTGATAGACCAATATCAGTTGTTTTGCCATTCTTTACAGCAGCAACTTTATCGTTTACAGTAAATTGTCCTTCTGAAATATCAACAAGTTCACCAGAAATATTGTAAGGTACCATAATTTTGTGTTTGATAAGTGGAGTCTCTTGAACTTCAGCAATTATTTCGCCTGGAGAAACCTGGTCTCCATTTTTCTTTACTGGAACAAAATCCCACTTTTTCTTTTGATCAAGTGCAGGAATCATTGTTCCTCTGCTGATAAAGTCACCACTCTCTGCAGCTAGAACGTTCAAAGGTCTTTGAATTCCATCATAAATTGATGTTAAGAGTCCAGGACCAAGTTGCATCGAAAGTGGTCTTTTTGTGTTAATTACTTTCTCTCCTGGTCTAAGACCAGTTGTATCCTCGTAAACTTGAATCTGTGCAGTATTTCCCTCCATACGAATGATTTCGCCCACAAGACCCATTTCACCAATACGTACAACATCAAACATATGCGCACCTCCTATGTCTTTAGCAACAGCAACAGGACCAGAAATTCTTGTAATCGTAGCGTCTGCCATATCAATTAACCTCTATACTAATTCCCAGAACTCGTTTTGCTAATGCAGCAATTGATTCTTCATCCTCTTCGGATGTTTCTTTTTGAGACGGCATGAATAGAACTAATGGCTCAATAGATTCTTCAATCTCTGCGAGAAATTTTGAAGAAAGTTTAGCACGCATTGAATTACTTGCAATAATCAAGCCAAACTCGCCGGATGAATAAAGCTCCTGGATTTTTTTACTTGGATCTTCTTCATTACTTACAATAAATGTATCATCAATTCCAATTAGACGATAACCAATTACAAGTTCACGATCTCCTACAACTGCAAGTCTTCCATTTGCGTTATCTTTTTGTTTTGAGACTTGTTTGCTCAGGTTAATAACATCTCCTTAATTTTATCAAGTGGAAGATCATAGCGTTTTCCATATGTAATCCTTTTCAGATTTTCATGTTCATTCTCTGCTCTGAATATAAAATAGAAAATATTTCCTATCGACAAGGCAATATTTCTCAATTTTTTGACATTGTTTTCAAAGATGTTCTTCGTAATTGCTACTTCAAAATCAATCAAATTTTTTGAAGTCTTGTATTGTTCAATAACATCAGTTAGTTTGAAGTAAGAATCAAACCGTGCCGCAATTTCTGCAACATCTTTAACATCATAACTATCAAGTAATTCCTTTGTAGAGATTCGTCCATCCTCAATGAGATGTTTTGACACAATATCTTTTTCCAAGTTTGACTCTTTTGCCTTCAAAAGATTTAGAATGTTTTTCTTATCTATTTCAGCGCGAACTAATTCTCTGATTGCACCCTCATCTCCCTGAAAGAATCTGAGTGACTCGAGCAATTTTTGATAGTACGACTCATGAAGTGCTGACATCATTGGTCCAAGATCACCAGTCTTTTGAAATTCATCTAGATATTTCATCAGGGTCACACCATAATCGTATTTTGTGAGCTTGTTTACTACACCATCAACGCTTGTTTCTGCAAGAATTAGCTTTATCTCATCATGTGATATGTTACCAGCTGCTATTCCTGCTGGAACGTTTCTACTAGAAACAAGTAGTGATTCAGTCTCTGTAATCTCTCTTCCCATTGCCTTTGAAGAAAGAATTAGTTCAATGTTGTAAAGATCCCATTTGGAAAGATAAGTTCTAACTGCATTTTTGCCAGCGAATGGTGTTGCTTCTGAAATGATTCTATTGGTTTCAACAATATGACGATTAAATGCAACTTCTAAGAGTGCTGCGTCTTTGTATATGGATGCAGCCTGTTTGATCTCTTCACCATACCAAGTTGATTCTAATTGCTTAACCATATCTGTAACACTGTTTGCCTTGAGCAGGTTTTTCAAAAACTCTTCAGAAAGGAAATTTATTGAAATTGACTGTAATCTACCAAATGAAGATGCATACTGTGATGAACCCATTATAGAATCTTCTCCAGAATTGTATTCTTTATCTCATCTTCATTATTTCTAAGCAGTTCCTCAAAAGTCAAATCAATCTCTTTGGTACCCTCTCTGTTTTCAGCAATAAAACCACCTAAAGTTTGAATTGTAGAACCAACCTTTACTTCGTCTTTGAAAAATGATTTATCTTCCTCTCTACAACGAACTACTATTTCTTTAGCAAGTACTTTCTTTGAATAGCCAACCAATTTTTGTAGTACTTGTTTGTATTCAGGCTTTTTCGAGTAACCTTCTAGTTCTTTTTTGATAGCATCAAATGTGGAATCTAAATTTTGATTGATTGCATTGAATAGTATTTTCTTGGCTTCTAGTTTTCCAGCTTCAACTATTCTAGCACCTTCTCTCTCTGCTTTTGTTCTTGCCTCATTGGCATAATTCTCTTTAATCTCATTTACTATAGAATTTTTCTTAGACTCGGTTTCTGATTTTTTGTCGTTTAGTTTTTTGTCTAACTCAGCAAGATCATTTTTTTTTCGGCTTTCTATCTCTTGTATGAAAGTCTCTATGCTCATGAAATTTCTCCTACAAGATATCTAGTAGAAGAATAATTCCTAGAACAAAGCCGATAATCCAAAGTGTTTCTGGAATAACAAAGAAAAATAGTACCTGACCAAATTTCTCAGGTTTTTCTGCTATTATGCCCATACCAGCAGCACCTATGCCCTGTTGTGCATTACCAGTGCCTATTAGACCACCAGCTATCGCAATTGCTGCTGCCAATGCCAATATTGGCTTTGTTAGATCTGTTCCACCTGAACTTTCTGTTTCAGCGAAAACTTCAACTGGTGCAAGAAAAGTGAAAAGTAATAATGCGCCTCCAAAAGCACCTATCCCCATTCGGGATCTTTTGGAAAGAAAAAACATCATGTTGATGTTCGTGTGGCTGTTTATAGCAATGATCTTCCTTGAAAAATTTAAAAATATGTGGCAACATAGTCTTTATTTGGAAAAATTTACCAAAAACTGCGATCAGAGAGCAAATATAACTTTTGAAAATTTTTCTGATTATTGTCCCAGAATGATAAACATCATTACTATACCGTAGATAGCGATTGATTCTACCATTCCGATAAAGATGAACACTTTGGACTGTAATGCTGGATTCTCAGTAATTACTGCAAGACCTGCTGAACCAACATAACCAAGACCAATTCCTGCACCCATTGCTGCAAGTCCGAATGCTAGACCTGCACCGATTAGTTTAGAACCATCAGAGAACCCAGCAGATGAATCTCCCTCTTGTGCATAAGCAACACTAGTTAAACCTGAAATAGAAACTATAATGGTTGCAAGTAGTAAAATCGTAAGTGATTTCATTTGTGTTTTTTGCATTTGCTGAACCATATTTAAACCAACAGAATTTTTTTAGATCTTATCTAATGTTTTCTTTTTGAAAGATTCAAGATCTTTACTTATTGAATCTGAAAAATCATTATGTTCTTTTTCAATAGTTTTTTTAGAATTTTCCAATAGTTTTTTGATTTCTTCTTTTGCCATTTATTGTCTTTTCTCCATTGATGCTTTCACTTTTTTTAATCTTGCGAATTCTTCTCGTTCTCTTTCCTCAAGTGTTGCCAATATGTATTTCACTCTCTGACTGTATTGTGGAATAATTATATTTTCTAGTGCGTTTAGAAGTTTTTGAGTCTTTTCAAGTGCTTTTGCGAGGCTAAAAATAGAATTTTCAAATTCCGCTGCTTTACATATTTTTGGAAGCAAGTCCTTGATTTGTTTTGCACCTCTATCAATTGATGCATTGGTATCAGCAAAACCATAAGGCATAGATTTTGTGTCTTTTTCAGTAACAGTAAGAACAGGTATTGTTACATCTACAACTCTCTTAATGTCAGATTTAACTTCCATTACTGCAGGAGTTGATTGTGCAACCGAATCAACTGTGCCAACTCCAAGAGAAAGATATGATTCATTGACAGATTTGTAAATATCTTGTAATGGATCCCATATACCTCCTCTAGTTTTTTGTGCTTCAGTAATCATTTCCTCAATATTTTTTAATAAAACCTTACGCTTATCATCTAGAATTTTTTGTACCATTGTTGCAACTTGTGCTGAACGTTTGTATTTGAAGAGTTCAATTTTTGTTGCTACAACATTTTGTCCGAATGACATATAGAATTATCCCTTGTAATATTGTCCGATGTATTTGTCTTTTACTTTGGTTAATTCGTTTTTAGGTAAATTTGAAACAGTCTTCCATTGTAATGATAAAGTTTCTTCAATTGTTCTATCTTCATCAATTGCCTGAGTCAGGAATTCATTCTCAAATTCATCACCAAAATTCATATAGTTTAGATCAACTGGTGTTAATCCAGCTTTACCAACAATTCCTGCAAGTGCTCTTACTTCTTGTGCTCTTGAATATGCATCATAGTTTTGATTTGAAATCTCTTGGTGATCTGCTCTTGTTCGTCCCTCACCAATTCCATCTTTCATAATTCTACTTAGACTCATCAATACGTTAACTGGTGGATAAACGCCTTGCCTAAACAAATCTCTTCCAAGAACGATCTGTCCTTCTGTAATGTATCCTGTAAGATCTGGGATTGGATGTGTAATATCATCAGAAGGCATTGTTAAGATAGGCATCTGAGTTACACTGCCAGCTTTACCTCTTAGTCTTCCTGCTCTTTCATAGATAGTTGAGAGATCAGTATACAAATATCCAGGATAGCCTTTTCGACCAGGTACTTCTTCTCTGGCAGCACTAATTTCACGTAGTGCCTCTGCATAGTTTGTCATATCTGTAAGAATGACTAGCACGTGCATTCCCAAATCATATGCCAAATATTCAGCCACTGTCAGAGCAACACGAGGTGTGATAATTCTTTCAATGGCAGGATCATCTGCAAGATTTAAGAAAAGTACACTTCGTTTTAATGCACCCGATTCTTCTAAACTTCTTCTAAAATACTCTGCTTCACTATATTGCACACCAATAGCTGCAAATACTACTGCAAATTCATCGCTTTTTCCAACAACAGATGCTTGTCGTGCAATTTGTGCCGCCAAAATATTATGAGACATTCCAGAACCTGAAAAGATTGGTAGTTTTTGTCCTCTTACAAGAGTAAGCATTCCATCAATTACTGAAACGCCTGTCTGAATGAAATCTTTAGGATATTCTCTTTGTTCTGGATTCATTGGTGCGCCGTTGATATCCAGAAATGATGTTGCAACAGGATCTGGTAATCCATCTTTTGGTCTACCAAGTCCATCAAAAACCCGACCAAGTACTTGTTCTGATACAGGCATTTCCATTACTTTTCCGACAAACTTTGCTTTTGTGCCAGAAACAGATAATCCAGTTGTTCCCTCAAAGACTTGAACTACTGCTTTACCATTTCCAACTTCAAGAACTTTTCCTAATCGTTTTTCACCATCGTTTGTCTCAATTTCTACTAATTCATCAAATGCTGCATTATCAACACCATCAACAACTACTAACGGTCCTTTGATTTCTGCAATCTTACTATACTGTACTCCGCCTTGTGTACTCAATTTGTAACTTTAACTCCTGTAATACTTTTGAACTGTTCAGAAATTTCTGTTTGAACTTTTTCTAGTTTATCCATTTCATCGTCTTTTACAGCCATCCTTGCTTTAAGTAGAGTTCCAATAACTGGCATTGCACGAATGTCTGATAATGCAGCACCGTCTTTTAGTGCTTGCTGTCCTTGTTTGTAAAAGTCAACTAGTAATTTCATTAATTTGAATTGTTTTTCAGGACTGCAATATGTATCAACATCGTCAAATGAATTTTGTTGTAAAATTCCAATTTTAATCATTCTTGCTACCTCCAGAATTAGTTTTTCTTCATCCGGAAGTGCTTCCGGACCCAAAAGTCTTACAATTTCTTTTAGTGTATCTTCTCTTTGTAATATTCCATAGGTTTCCCCTCGTAGACTAAGCCAGTCATCGCTAATATTTTCAGACCACCATTTTGCAATATCAGCGAGATATCCTGAATAACTGTTCATCCAGTTAATTGATGGATAATGTCTTGAATATGCAAGCTTAGCATCTAGTGCCCAGAAAGTCTTGATAAATCTCATTGTATGAGTTGTGACAGGTTCTGTAAAGTCACCACCAGATGGTGATACTGCTCCAACTAAGGATACAGAACCATCACGTTCTGGACTTCCTGCTGCTCTAACACGTCCTGCTCTTTCATAAAATTCTGCTAATCTTGATGCTAGATATGATGGATAGCCTTCTTCTGCAGGCATCTCTTCCAGTCTTCCAGACATTTCTCTTAATGCTTCAGCCCATCTGCTTGTTGAGTCTGCTACTAAAACAACATCATAGCCCATGTCTCTATAATATTCAGCAATTGTCACGCCGGTGTAGATGCTTGCCTCTCTTGCTGCTACAGGCATGTTACTAGTATTTGCAACAAGAACAGTTCTATCCATTAATGGTTTACCTGTTCTTGGATCTTTGAGTTCTGGGAATTCAACTAATACTTCTGTCATCTCATTTCCTCTTTCACCACAACCAATGTAGACTACAACTTGAGAGTCAGCCCATTTTGCAATTTGATGTAGTGTAACTGTCTTTCCAGTTCCAAAAGCACCTGGAATTGAACCAGTTCCACCTTTGGCTAATGGAAAAAAAGTGTCAATCACTCTTTGACCAGTAAGTAATGGAATTGTTGGATCATATCTTTTCAAATATGGTCTAGGTGTTCTAACAGGCCATTTGTGATACATCTTTAATGGTACCGATTGACCGTCTTTTTCAACAATAGCTATTTCTGTTTCCAGATCATAATCTCCTTCACTAACAATTTTTGTAATCTTTCCTCCTGCATGATTTGGTGGTACAAGAATTTTATGCTCAATTAATGAAGATTCTGGAACAGTTCCAATTATGTTTCCTGGTTCTATATTATCACCAACTGAAACAGTTGGATTGAAATGGTATTTTTTTGTCATATCGACAGGAGTTGTTGTTATTCCACGTCCAATAAAAGAACCAGACTTGGCTGCTAAATCTTTTAGTGGTCTCTGAATCCCATCATAAATTTGACCAATAATTCCAGGACCTAATAAAACACTTAATGGATTTCCCGTGCCTACTACAGGCTCACCAGGTTTTAGACCACTAGTTGATTCATAAACTTGAATAAATGCTACATCACCTGTAAGACGTATTACTTCACCAATTAGTTTTGCTTCTCCAACTGATACTGTTTCATACATTTTTGCATCAGACATTCCATCAGCTCTAACCGCTGGACCACTGACCCATACAATTCTTCCCTGTGCTACCATTTTAATTCTCTAAGTTGAATTCTGCTGCAATATTTTTCCTTATTAAAGGCTTCAATCTTTCAAAGCGAGCATCTATCGTGTTATCATATGCCATTGATCCATCCTTTGATGTAGCTTTTATGCCACCAATACAATCAATTTGTTCTGATGAAAGCTCCGCGTCAGCGATGTTAGAAACTACTGACTGAACAACCTCTTTATCTTTTGAATTTGTGTAAATAATAATTTCTGATGTACCCAAAGCTTCTGTTGCTTCGTTAATTAGAGAAGTGATAAGAGTTGAAAAGTTGGAATCTTTTGGTGAATTCTTAATTTGTTCTCTTGTCTTTTCAAAAACTTTAGAGGTAAACTCTTCAACTAACAGTAATGCCTTATTTCTAGCCTCAAGATCGGAACTGCCAACTATTTGCTTTTCTATTTTGTCTGCTTCTTTTTGTCCTTCTAATATGATTTTATCATATTCCTGCTCCAAATCTTTTAGTGATGCTGATAGTTTCTCTTGTGATTCAGTTAAAGAATTTTTAAGATTCTGAAGAATTTCAGAACGGTTTTTTTCCAGAACCTTATCAATTGTCTTTTCGAGGGATAAATTTGAACCCATTAAGTTCGCTCTTTGAGAAGATGATTTTAATGTTTTTACAGAAAACTTGTTTCGCAACATTTTAAACCCGACTGTAAAGAAAAAATTTATCTTGGTAATAGCCGATCTAAGACTTGGAACTATAATCTTACCGAGATCTGATTCTCCAAGAGCTATTTCCCGTCTTGCAGAATTTGAATGGTTTCATAAAATTGAGGCTAAAAATGAAATTGTCACACCTGAAATAGATGATGTTTTGTTAAAGGCACAAAAAGTTTTTCAAAATATTGATGAGGTTGTAAAGGGATTGGGTGTTCCTCTCAGAACTGGAATTATGGAGATTCTTTTCAAAGGAACTGTAATCAAGAAAAAACATTATCAATTAGACGAATTGAAAACTATGACTGACGACTTGGAGAAGCAATTTCCTTTAGTTATTGATAAACCAGTAGAATTGCTAAAGCAGAATGAAGATGTTAAAAGATCTCTAGCAGAATTTAAATCTATAAAAGATGCACTTGCACTTGTCAAGAAGTTAGAGGTGGATGTAAGTAATCTAGGATTCATGAAATATTTCTACACAAATATGTTTATCATTAAAACTGTAGATTTTCAAGAAATTTCTAAAACGCTTGATGATGTGGCACTTTACAAATATGATCTTGATAGTAAGGAAGAATCTGCTATAATTATTGTTGCCGATGGACAAGAAACCGACAAAATTCTCAAAGTTATGCGAAGTTTTAACGCAAATCCATTTACCATTCCTCATGGTGTATCACAAGTACCCAGCAAGGCATTTGCATTTGCTGAATCAAAGATCAAAGAACTTACTACGAAACAAAAATCAATAGCCAAAGAAATTCTTGGAATTACAAAAAAGATTAGAACAGATATTTTAGTGATTCATGAAAAAGCATATGTCACAAAAGAAGTTCTTGAGTCGTTACGAAAGCCTGGTGGTACAAGAAGTTTTGCAGTAATTCAAGGATATATTCCAAAAAAGATGGATAATAAATTCAAACAAGTGACTAATGAATGGATGTCAGTGGTTGAGGATATTAATGATAATAAACTGAGAGAGCACACACCTACGTTATTTGATAATCCAAAGTTTGTAAAAACATTTGAAGTGATTACAGAGAGTCAAGGAATTCCAAAACGTGGTGAATCAGATCCTACTCCTATGATTGCTATCATGTGGCCAATATTCTACGGTTTGATGTTTGCAGATGTTGGACATGGTTTACTGTTGATGGGTGTAGGATTAATTTTCAAGTTAAAAGCACAGGGAAATCTATCAAGATGGGGAATGCTAATTGCAATATCTGGAGCAGCCGCGGCAATAGCAGGCGTGGGACAAGGAGAAGCGTTTGGATTTCATATAGATCATTTACAACCATTTGAAGCCCTATTACATGAAGGAGGAATCTTACATCCAATTGATTGGTTGGTTGGAGTTATCAGTGTAGCAGAGTTAACATTTGAGCAAGTAATTACAATTCTCAAAGTATCAATATTCTTGGGAATAGTTCATCTTCTTTGGGCATTTGCGCTTCGAATTATAAAATTGGCAAAAGATGGACATAAACTAACAATGTTTACAGAAGCAATTCCAAATGTCACACTATACGGAGGAATTGTTGTAATTATGATGTGTGCCATTGGTTCAGGTTATGATGTTATGGGTATGTACAAAGGCATTCATACAGAAGCCGTTCCATGGGTCACAATTTTCCTTGGTGATTGGGCTCAGGTCTGGATAATTTCTAGGATTGCAATAATCATCACAATTGCTTCTATTGTAATAATGATGGTTGGTGGAATTATGCATAACAAAAGACACCCAGAAGAAGGTGGAAGTATGGTTAATGTAGTAATTGAAGTTCTACTTGGAAAATCAATTGAATGTCTTGCGCATACCATAAGCTATGCACGAATTGGAATCATGCTTCTTGTTCATGCTGCACTTTTACTTACTGTAAATAATTCATTTGAAAGTATGGGTGGATGGGGTTCTCCTAGTGCAATGGCTTTGATAATTGGTGGAAATATTGGAATCATGATGATTGAAGGTTTGATTGTTTTCATTCAGGCTTTAAGGCTTCATCTCTATGAATTTTTTACAAAATGGTATGATGGTGGTTCAAAACCTTTCAAGCAACTTGTTCCGGAAATGGTATACAATCAATTCAGATGGAAAAAATAATCACTCAACTGGTAGTTCTAAATTATTTCCCCATTCTCCCCAAGAACCCAGATAGACTTTGACATTTTTGAAACCGAGTTTTTTTAGTACTAGAAAACTATTCGCAGCCCTATAAGCTCCTTGACAATATGTTATGATCTCAGAATCTTTATTCAGTTGATATAATTTAGATAATTCTGTATCAGATTTGAATGTGCCATTTTCATTAAGATTTTTGATCCAATCTAGGTTTATTGCGGTTGGGATGTGCCCACCTCGTGCGGCTCTGGGAATAGATCCATCAAACTCTTCTGGTGAACGCGCATCAATAATTGTCGCTTTACCGATGCTTTTTTCAACATAATCAAATCCTGTTATGATAGATGGTTCTATTATTGTCATAAGTTTGGATGGATTGTAACTATTTGATTTTGACTCATTTGGAAGTTTTTCGGCAGTCCATTTTTTGAATCCCCCATTTAGTATACTCACATCTGGATGTGAAAAGTAAAGACATAGCCAAACCCCACGTGCCGCAAGCATTCCAGATGAATTATCATAGAATATGATTTTTTTATTTTCGTCAATACCTGCGTAAGAAAGAATTTTTCTCATTTGTTCGTTAAAACTGTTAATTCCATTTTCTGATGTATCAAACCAATGAAATGCAAAAAGATCTAGGTTTACAGCACCTTGTATGTGACCATTTGAATATTCTTTGTATGAGCGTGAATCTATAATTAGTATATTCTTATCATGTAGAATTTGATTCAGTTGTTCTGTGGAAATTAACATGATTCTGGTTCTGTTTTAGTAGGATAAAAATTACAATTTAGCATCCGCTGTTGTTCAGATTTAAAAAAAAAGAAAAAAGAAAAATTGGATTTTCTTATTCGTTTACGTATGCTCTTTCACCGTTTTGTGAGAGATCGAGTCCTATTTCCTCCTCTTTTGGAGTGACTCTGATTCCTCCAGGCCATACTGCATCCATGATTTTCAAGATTATGATTGTGATACCAAATGCATATGCAACTGACATCAAAGCACCAACAATGTTGATTGCTTGCTGTTCATAACCTTCTGGTGTACCTGTCCATGCACCGATACCATCGCCAGTATCCCAAATGTGTGGGCTAGCTAGTGTACCAGTTAAGACTGCACCTGTGAAACCACCCATTCCGTGGACACCCCACACGTCTAGTGCGTCGTCCCACTTTCGGGCGTTCTTGAATGCAACAGCACCATAACAAACTGTACCTGCAGCGATGCCGATAATTATTGATGCCATTGGTCCAACCCAACCAGATGCTGGTGTGATTGCTACCAGGCCTGCAACGGCTCCTGTTGCTGCACCTACTATACTTGGTTTGCCTGTGTGTGCCCAAGCCATTAGCAGCCATGTTACGGAAGCCATACCGGTTGCCGTATTTGTAACTGCCCATGCGCTTACAGTGATTCCATCAGCTAATACCTCACTTCCTGCGTTGAAACCGAACCAACCGAACCAAAGAATTGATGCACCAAGAACTACCATTGGTACATTGTGTGGCTCCATTGGAACTTTTCCATATCCTAGTCTTCTTCCGAGAACTAGGGCGCCAGCAAGTGCTGCAAATCCTGATGAAATATGAACCACAGTTCCGCCTGCAAAGTCTAGACCGAAGCTTGGTGATAAGTCTGGATCGAAGTCCATGTTTCCTATGTAACCTCCGCCCCATACCCAATGACAAATTGGGTCATAGACGAATGTTCCCCATAAGAGAACGAAAACCACCAAAGCGCTAAACTTCATACGATCAACGAGACCACCAACAATGAGTGCTGGTGTGATGATTGCGAAGGTACATTGGAACATAGCAAACAATAGGTGTGGCACTGTGCCAGGCCATGCTGTACTACATACATCTCCTTCCTTCATCTCTTGCATCTGGTAATAGTAAGACCAAGTGTCGAAACATGAATCAGGTTCACCTAATGGTGCCCATTGTGAGACCATGTTAAGTCCCACATAGTCCAGGTTACCCATGAACATGTTTGCATCTGAATCTACAGAACCAAATGACAGAGAATATCCCCACAAAACCCATTGAACGCTCATCAGACCCATTACAATGAATACCATACCAATTGTGTTGGTTGCATTCTTTGATCTTGCTAATCCTCCGTAGAAGAAAGCAACACCAGGAGTCATGAAGAGTACCAGTGAGCTAGCGGTTAGCATCCAAGCAGTGTCACCTGTATCAATCATACAGTACATGTCAGGGACGCCATCATCATCAGTGTCATACCAACATTCGTTTGGATTTCCAGTATAGATACCGTAATCCGGACCCGGCATGCCATCACTGACTTGCTGAGCATACGCTGTTGATAAGGCACCGGTTGCCGTCATAGCGACTGCGGCCATAAGTATTAGAGCATACTTATGGTTTCGAGATTTCATTGATCAAAATCGCTGGGTAAGGATATTTAACACTTAAGATATAAAATATCATCAAGATGTAAATTATTATATTTGAGTAGATTATGATAGTATCATAAAATGTATAAATTATGTCATTATATAGCCTCATTTCGGAGAAAGGAATCAGAGTAAATGACTAAAAAAAGATCAAAACTAGCCATATTTGACACATTCAAAACTAATCCACAAAAAATGACTGGTGAGGCTATCAGGCAGCGTGCTATAATCAAACACTTGGCAAATGCTACTAACTCAGCATCAAAAACTAGAACCGCAATTTCTCAAAGTATTGCTGAAGAGAACAATATTTTGTGGAAAAACATCTACTCTGGGATCTTCCGTGATCTTGATGAAATCTTGATTCCTCTAAGAATAGTAGAAGAGGAAGGTAGACTTCCTCTAAAGAGGGGACCAAAGGCGTTACAGGAAAGTGGTATGCCATATTATCATCTTACAAAAAGGGGACTTCTCGTTGCATTATCGATTTTAGAGACTGATGATGGAAGATCTATGCTGGATGAGTTTTTTGCAGGCGAATATTATGATACAGAGGAGGTACCTATACAAGAAATGATTGTAAAATTGCAGAAAACTGCACCAAAGTTCACCTTCTCACTATTTGAAAAATATACAAAAGCATATTGTGATGGAAAGGTATCAGATCTTCTGCCATTCAATATCTTAAACTTGAAAAAGGCATCAGATAACTCATCTCATATACAAATGGAGTTATTGGAGGGGTTCTCAAAGATGTCAACTTCTGAACGCAATGATTCGCTAGATTTTCTCAGAAAAATAGAATGACCAAATCTGATTTTCTAAACACTTAAAATTAGTTTATAAACGAAAAAAGCTAAATGGGTTCCGGAGGATCACAAAAAATTTTTAGTACTGTTAAATCGTTTAGTCAAAAAGGCAAACTTTTATCCAGAGCCGATCTGCAGACTTTGGCAGAATCACGAGATTTAGATGAATTAGTTACAAGGATAAAAAATACAAAGTACCTAGATGCGGTTTCTAGTGTTACAAAACCATATACTGCTGAAAAACTAGAAGTTGCATTACGTGTCCACTTGGCAAATGTACAATATTCAATTGTAAAGTCTTCAGGTAATGCAAAAGTCCTAGACGCATATTTTCAAAAATTCCTCATAAATGATTTGAAGTTGATTCTGAAAGGAAAAGCAATTGGAAGATCTCAAGAGGAGATAGAATCGTATATCAACTTACATGCTGAGGAACTAGCAAAACAAAGAGATAATATTGTAAAAGCATTGATTGCAAAAGATCTCGAAGAAGCGGTTTCAAATCTTGGTTCAACTCCATATTCGGGGGAAATTGCCAAGGCGGTCACGCTCTACAATGATACAAAAAACATACAGATTTTTGATACATATTTTGATAAAATTTTGTACGAAAGTCTAAGTAGTGGGATAAGAAATTCTGGAGATCAAGATGTCAGACATATCTTTGGAATGGAAATTGACTTTTACAACGTAATGAGTGTAATTAGAGGAAAGTTCTGGGGTCTTGATGATCAGCAGATTGAAGATTTGTTAGTTACCCCATCTGTAAGTACGCCGAAACATCTTCTAGATAGAATGACGGCAGCTGAAAGTGTTAACGATGCACTAGATGAACTCTCAAGTACTAGATACAAAGATTTGATTCCTGAAGAAGAAGATGAAGTTGAGGCTATCTCAAAATTTGAGCATTCGCTAGAAATGGAAATTTACAAATCCATAAACAGTTCGTTTTCTAAAATGTTCAGTTTTGCAACTACTGTTGCAATATCAAAACTAATTGCATATGAAGTGAGAAACATTGGAGCAATTGCATTTGCTGTAGAACAGAAAATTCCAATTGAAACTACAATGTCAAAATTGATTATCTCAGAAGAATAAGAAAAAGTCTGTTTTACCCTCGATTTGTGCCTACACTCTCTCATAAGCAACTTTAAAACACCCAGCTTGTTCATCTGATCCTATCATGTTGGGAGATCGCGATTTTAGAACAACTATCAAAAATTCTATTGAAGCCGTTGGAAGGGAATTAGATTATAAAATAGATTTGGAGGACTTTGGTAAAATACATGTATCTGAGGTCACAAGATGCATCAGACGTTCTTTTTATGATCGACTGGATGGTTTAGAACCACAACGCTCTCGTTTCTCAGACCTATTAGGTGGCATGTTTAGAAAGTTGGAATATGGCTCAAAACCCGCTCAATATTCTCTGGATAATCTGAAATTGGAAGGTCAGGCAGACATGATTGCTGATGACATTGTGATGATATTCAAATCAGTTGATGTGTTTCCTGATGATCCTTTTGCAAAAGATATTTTGTACATGAATGCCTGTATGTGGATTTATGATAAAATTGATGGAGTTATCATTTACATTAATAGTAAAGGCAAGGAGACATCATTTTCTGTAACCAGGGATAAGAAAATGTTTGAAGAAACCGTTCGTCGTGTTAGAACATTTGAGGCTCTCTTAAAAGAAAAAAAGACACCGATTGTGGAACCATCAATTGAATGTTCAACTTGTCAGTATTATGAGAGATGTTTTGTGCATAAGAGAGAGTCTAAGACAATAAATCTAATGAATCTACTTGGTTCAACTAAAGGTGGATCTGGCATAATTGATGAAAAAGAATAAAAAAGAAGTTTTGTAGTTCTTTTATTTTTTATTACTCGCTTTGATCGTCTGGGTGTCCTTTGCCTCTTAGTGCAAATGTAACAACTGCTAATGCAATTGCTACCCCAATAGCTGATCCAAATGCGGCCATACCTGCTTCTGCCATAGAAAATTTCGTAAGAAGATAGAATATAATATTGATGGTAATTTTATGAGTATTTTAACAAATAATCATAATTTTAGAATTTTGTGATACATTTAGCGCACAAAATCGAATGCTACCTCGTTTTCACCACCTGAAGTCATTGAACTTAGATTGTAAAATGCATCTCCTGTGACTAGCCAATTAGCTGAATCACTCTCCAATGCAGACCAAATCTCAGGTATATTTCCATCATTCATTATGGTAAACTCATCTTTGATAATGGATGGGCGATCATTTAGAATTGTAAAGTAATTTGACGCTGAAACCAATCCACCTGGTGCGCCTCTATCTCCAATACTTTTTGTGCCAATTTTAGTGCCATCTTCAAATACACTATATCGAATCATCTCCAATAGTACAGATTTGTAATTAGGGTTTGTAATCTTAAATGATATCTCAATATATGCCACTTTTTCATCAACATCTACTATCTTAATGTCATCGAGATCTATTATTAGCGGCAAAACTTCTGGTGCCGAATCTGATGGTAATGCCAAAAATCCACTCTCTGATGTATCATCAATTATGGATGTCCCAGAATAGGCAATTGCCAAAACTACTATCGTTAACGCACCAATTACACCACCAACAAAAATTTTGGGATTCAATATTGCAATTGAGTTTGATTCTTCTCTTAAATGTTAACATAAAAAATCCATATAGTGCCATATTACAAAATAATTATGCAATATTTCCAAGCGGTCCAAGAGGGAAAAATTCGAGCCAATAAAGCCCAGATGAAGCTTTTTGAAATTGCGGGATTTGCAATGCTAACACTAACCACCAAGAAAAAGGAGGGAAAATTCTATCCTGTTGGAGAAGAGATTTTCTCTGCTGTAATCAAGAAACCAGAGGGATATATTGTATTATTAGTTGATGAGGATGGATATACAAAAACGCAGTCGAAGGATCTTGAAAAGAATGAGGCTGCAAAAATTTTCAAAAAGGTCGCCGAGTCAGGAATTGAGGAATTTTCAGGAACCGAGATTAAAATATGGACCGAATCATTTCCCACAATTCAAGATGAATTGAAATAATAACTATCTTTTTTGCAGAATAATTTCAGTTCCAGTTGCCTGACCCTTAATTGCCTTTTCTAGGTTTTTAATATCAGAACGTATTACTTTGGTTTTTATTTTTGAACGTTCTATAATTTTGAGTGCTACTATATCCATAAGATCATATCCCCCAGCCACCGAATCCTCATGAATTAACATTTTTTTGAGATTTTTCATCTCAATTTGCTTAAAGAGTTTGGCTTTTTTGTTCTTATTTGGATCAGAGTCATAAATTCCAGCTACATCTGTTGCGTTAATGAATTGTTCAGCGTTTATTTTTTCAGCAATTAAGGCGGCAGTGCCATTTGTACTTTGGCCTGGATGGAGACCTCCTGCTACAACTATCAATCCACTTTCAACGGCTTGTTGTGCTTCTTTTAGTGTTGTTGGTGGATGAGAATATGCCTTACCCTTTAATGCATAAATGAGCAACTTGGCATTCAGACGAGATATCTCAATTCCTAATTCATCAAGTGTGGATTCATCAACTCCTGATGAACGAGCATGATTAATGTAATGCCTTGCAATCTTTCCACCACCAGCGATTATTATTGGTTGATGTGTCTTGCTAATCTTTACCAGAAATCTAGCATAGTCTTTCAGAATTTTGATATTTTCCATTGCAAAAACCTTTCCGGAAAATTTGATCACAATTCGCTTTTTCATTTTTTCAGTTCACCAAGAATTGATTTTGCAGTAATTTCAACTTTTTTACGATTATTTTGTTGAGTGTATACTCTAAGTATATTCATCTTTCCAGAAATTGAAGACACTAAAGGGATTTTTGATATTGGGATTTGCTCTGAGATTGTTTTTTTAAAGTCATTTTTCACTAGTATTATTGATTTAGACTCTTTTTTAGATGGGGTTAGAGGAATAGAATGTGTCGTAGATGTATCAAGAAAAACTTGATTGGGATTAACCTTTGAGTTTTTGACAATTCTATTTTTTAATTCCTGCATTACTTTTGTAGTAGGATTTGATGAAATAGTACTTTCAAAGACACATTTGAACAGTTTTCGATCTTGATAATCTCTTGCAATTTTTTTGGCAGATCTTAATTCTTGCGTGGTTTCTGGAATAGATAATAATAATGCCATAATAGATTCATCAGTTTGCTTAACATAATCATCAAGGGTTAGTGAAGTCAATCCTAATTCATCATCTGCAAGTGTCATAGATTCTAACAACATTACTTCACCAGCCCTAACCGTTTTGTGAAAATATACTGCCTTAAACATTTGAAATCTTGAGATCATCATAGTTTCAAAATTTACCAGAGCCGAATGATCAAGTGCCAATTTTTTCTTATAGACATCAAGTGAATACGTAATCCTACTATGATCAATTTTTGCATGCTCTGCTCCTGTAAAGTATCCATCACGAAGAAGATAATCCATCATATCTGCAGACAATGCGCCTGAAACAATCTCATTCATGAACTGCAGTTTCCCTTCACCCATAGCCAGATTATGGATTAGTTTCTTATCAAAGCCATTTTTAGAGATAATATCACCAATCTCAGTATTGAGTATGATTTGCTTTCCAATTTGCTCATGAGTTTTTTTATTTTTTCTTTGTAAGACTTCCTCAAAAAGGTGTGAAAATGGACCATGGCCTATATCATGAAGTAATGCAGCAAGACGCAAATTTAAAATGTCATCTTTTGTTGTTATTCCTTTTGACTCTAATGATGTTCCTGCCATGGATGCAATATGCATTACACCAAGTGAATGCTCGAATCTGGTATGCTGTGCACCTGGATAAGTTAGATGTGCACCAGAGAGTTGCTTAATTCTTCGTAGTCGCTGGAATATTGGTGTATCAATAATCTTTCTTTCTGTGTTAGTAAGACGGATAAAATCGTGAATTGGATCGGTAATCTCTAGATACTCTTTTTTCATATTCCTATTTTCTTTCCAAAGATCCTCATTATGTTCTCATGTACATCTTGTTTTGATTTTGTTGCATCTACCATTTTCCATCTCTTCTGCTTAGCCATCTTTCTGTATATTTTAGATATTTGTTGAGAAAAATCTCTATTTTTTTCAAACATATCACGGTTTGATCTTTTTCTACTAAATGATTCGGATTGTGACACATCCAAAACAATTACCAAATCCGATTTTGGTAGTCCAATATCTAAGTTCTCAAGCCAATCAAGTTTTAGACCGTTTGCCATTCCATACACCAAATTGGATTCTCTATATCTGTTCATTATAATAATCGAGTTTTTTTCTTGTGCTTTTTTGATCTCATCTAGCTTTTCCCATCTATTTGCAGCCAAAAGACAGTGAATAACTTGTGGTGGAAATTTTGTTTTTCCATGTAAATATTTGCTAATTTCTTTGCCTATTGGTGTTGAATAATCTGGAAAAGAAAAAAGTTTTGTCTTGATCTTTGCTGATTTTAGTCTCTTCTCTAATAGTGCAGATTGTGTCTTTTTTCCTGCCTGATCTCCACCCTCAAAAACTATAATCATTCTAATCTAACTCATACTTTTTTGTAGCAATTAAAAATCTTCAGAAATATTAGTCTAAGAAAAATTTCTTCTACCAGTTTTCAGCCTGTCTAGTCTAGTTAATTCATCATCATTAATATCATCTTCAATCTCTTCTTTGATTTGCTTTGATTTTTTTGATTTAGAATTTGCTAATTTGCTCATATACAATTAGGTACTATATCCATTTTAACATTAGCGATCGTTCTTCAAAAAGATAACTTGAATTATCTCTTCCTAAACAAGACAGAAATACCAATAATAACACCAGATGCGATCATTCCTGTCATTCCTAAGATCTCATTTGACTGAAACAGAAATGCCGAACCAAGAAAAACTGCTGCCGATAATATGCTTCCAGAAAGTAGCGTATTTGATTTTTTACTATTACTATATTGCATCATACGATTTTCATCCATAAATTTTTTTATCTCAGGTGCGATTGTAAGTGTGTCATCAAGTGTCTTTGCAAATCTTTTGAATGAATGTTTTATTTCTTCAATGTATGCATCCTTGATCAGTGACTCCTCTTCTAAAATTTGTCTTAATACTTTGATAAATTTGAAGTCAACCTTGTGAGTGTGATAAATTCCTTCAATGATAGTTGACATCCTCAAATACAATGCTAAATGCTTTGGAAGTTTAAATGGAAATTTTGACATTGTTTTGTTTGCAAGAGACATTAGTGCTTCTACTTCCATCTCGTCGGGTTTTTTTCCATACATTGATTTTATGGACATTTCAATACCTTTCTCTATAACTTCTCTATTAAAATCAGGTGCCAACATTCCCAATTCATCCATTGCGTTTACTGTTCTTGATGGATCCTTTTCTACCAAAGCAAGATAAAGACGAACTAAACGTAATCTCGTTTCATTGTCTAGTCTTCCAATCATTCCAAAGTCATAGAGAATGAGTGTACCATCATCTTTTACTGAGATATTGCCAGGATGTGGATCAGCGTGGAAAATTGAATGTCGCAAAAGCATGGTAAAGAAAACCTTGTGCACATCTATAACGAGTTTTTGTCTATCAATGCCCTCTCTATCTAATGCCTCTACATTTGTGACCTTAATTCCAGGTATGTACTCCATTGTGATAATATTTTTTGTTGAATAATCATCGTGAATGTTTGGTATTACTACATTCTCATATGGCATCATGTTTTTTTTGATATTTTTTAGATTCTCAGACTCTTTTGAATAATCCATCTCCTCATGTATTGATTCAACAAATTGTTTCATTATTGGTATGATTGAGAATCTTAGATTTGGGTCTACAAACTTCATTGCAAATGGGATTATTTTCATCAATACCTTGAGATCTTCTTCTACCATTTTTTCAATTCCTGGTCGCTTTACCTTTACAATTACCTGTTGACCATTCTTGATTGCTTTATACACCTGTCCAAGAGATGCGCCTGAAAGTGCATTTCGATCTAAACTATCAAATTTTTCCTCTATATTTCCAATATCTTTTTCAATTACAGGTCTTACCTTTTCAAAAGGAACTGGAGGAACACTATCTTGTAGTTTAGATAATTCCTCTAGATATGGCTGTGGAAGTATATCGGCTCTGGATGAAAGCCATTGTCCAAATTTGATGTACACAGGACCCAATGATATACATGTATTTAGTATACGCCTTGCATTTTTCTTAAATCTCTTCTGATCAATATTTTTTCCATCATTAGAAATCCAAAGTACTCTATCCTTTCTTAGAGCTAGGATTGTTGGAAGTAACTTGAAAAATACGTATATTGTTCTTCCCAAAACCAATTAGATCATTCCTTTAGTTCTTGCTGTTCGTTTATTGCTTTTTGAAGTTCTTTATGAAGTCTGTATAATTCAATTTTGTGTTCTCTAATTTCTGCTGCAATAAAATTAATCTTTTTTTGAATTGTTTGTAATTTATCCATTATTTTTCATCCATTATTTCTTTCAGTTTTTTAGCAATATAGTAAGAAACATAGCCTGTCACTAAAGATACAGAAAGACCTCCAATAATGGATTGTTGCTTTCTAAATAACGAATCCTTTTTTATATTGTAAATTAATTTACCGACTATTCCACCACCCAATGCTGCACCAACTAAACCAACCAAAACTTCTTGTGCATCAAAAAGCAAATGACCTAACGGATCTTTTCTTGGATCAACTCTATCTGAATGTACTGTAAATCTTGATTCATATTCTCTAATGTGCAGATTTCCCTTTCGATATTGCCTAATCGCACCTTTCTTATCTCCTAGTTTTGTCTCTTCTGCACCATCCAGAATTATTCTACTTAGTTCAATTGGCAGTTCAATTTCAGGCATAGTGATCGATTAAGTCAGAAGATGTTTATAATATTATTTTCATACTTAGGCATGGTATTATGCTGTATTTGTAAAAAAATTGAAGGAAAATTAAAGATCAAAGAGGGTAATCCAAAATATAAAGGAAAGCCAATTTGTAAAGATTGTCAAGACATGAGAAAACTATTGTTATCTACAAAGTAGTTAATTGCCTTCTATTTCTTTTACCTTGTTAAAACAATTAGTTGCTTCATCCTCTAGACCCTGATGTTTCAACAGTTCTGCTTTGTTGTACCATGCATCTGCATAATTTGGTTCAATCTCTATTGCCTTTTCATAGTTTATTATTGCATCATCAAATCGCTCTAGGTCAGTAAGTACCACACCCTTATTGTACCATATCAATGGATCACTTGAGTCAATGCTTGATGCTTTGTCATAACATTCTAGTGCATCAGCAAAACGCTCCAATTCAGCAAGAGAGATCCCCTTATTCAAGTAAATTTCAGATGTTTCCATAATTTCTAATGCCCTATCAAAATTCTCAATTGCTTCTTCATGCTCTTCAAATTCCGCAGAAAGAAGACCCTCCTTTAGTAAAACTTTGGCATCAGATTCACTTAGTTTCAACGTAAATTGTATGTAATACTGATTCAATTAAGAATTTTGTTTGAAAACATAAATTTTAGCAAAAACCAATCAAGCAGAGAAGCCTTTAGTATAATGTGTGCGTATTACAGGCAAATGACTGATCATATTTGCAATTTCTGCTCCAAAAAACTTTGTGAACACACATATGCAGAATCGCTTGATTGCGCAATGAAGTTAATCAAAACAGGTAGAAGAAAAGCTGGAATTGCGCAGCATAAACTACGACAATCTATGTCATAATAATTTTTTAGACTTATGTATTATCTAGTGTATACATATTGAGATGGGAAAAGGAAACTTTTTCAAAAAAGATATCAAAAAACGAAAAAAAGAGCGAAGAGAGCGAAACATCAAGCAACGAATTTTAGAGCAAAAAAAGAAGGTTGAAGAAAAAATTCATCATGTTGTTGAGGTTGTCACTGAAGCCAAAAAATCTCCAAAGCCTGAACCTGTCGTAGAGAAAGTAGAAGAAACAAAGCCTGAA
>CESL01102261.1_pt1 | contig 22394 bp, 24 predicted proteins | sample 531221 | NCBI WGS metagenome assembly CESL01 (sample SAMEA2622197, study PRJEB7988) | marine metagenome | biome: marine biome (ENVO:00000447); feature: mesopelagic zone (ENVO:00000213) & marine oxygen minimum zone (ENVO:01000065); material: "saline water (ENVO:00002010), including plankton...
AGGAAAAATTATTTTTATCCTGATTTACCAAAAAACTTCCAAATCACACAACTCAATGTCTATGGTGATATGAGTGTGGGAGGAGAGGGACATGTTGGTGTCGAAGGTAAAAAAATCAAAATCAGACGTATTCAATTGGAAGAAGATCCTGGCAGACTCATCTACGAAGGTGAATCTGAAAGAACAAAGATTACTCTTGTAGATTACAACAGAGCAGGAACCCCTTTGGTGGAAATTGTAACAGATCCTGATTTTGAAAACCCACGTCAGGTCAGAGTGTTTCTAAATATTTTGTCCGATTTGTTAGAAAATCTTGGAGTTGCAGAACCTGGTCTGGAAGGTGCAATGCGTGCAGACGGTAACGTATCCATCGAAGGTGGAAACAAGGTTGAGATAAAAAATATTGGTTCCTTTCATGATTTAGAAAAGGCATTACATTTTGAAATTACACGACAACAAAGTTTGTCTGAAAGAGATATTGAAATTTCTCAAGAAACTAGACACTGGGATGATAGACGAAAGATTACCGTCAGTTCTAGAAGCAAGGAAGAAGAGCAAGATTATCGTTATTTCTTGGAAAATGATATACCTTGGGTAAAAATTTCTCAAGAAACACGAGATTCTCTTAAGAAAGATTTGCCTGAAAGTATTAGTTCAAAGAAAGAAAGGTTTGTAGAAAAATTTGATATTGCCCCACAGGTAGCAGATATTCTTGCATCAGACAAATATTATTCTAACTTGTTTGAAAACGCACACTCTGATTCAGATGCAAAAGATATTGCAAATCTAATAACTACTGATTTAATGGGTTTTGTTGATACGAAAGAGAAACGGAAAGAATCCAAATTAACTTCACAGCATTTGTCTGACCTGGTTACTGCAATTAATGATAAAATACTGACTAGAACATCATCCAAAACAGCCTTACAGGAGATTGTAAAATCTGGCAAATCTGTAAAGGAATTGCTTACAGAGATGGATTTGGGTCAAGTGTCAGATTCATCTGAAATCGAGAGTATAATTATGCAGGTCTTTGAAGAGGAGAAACAGGCAGTACTTGATGCAAAAGAAAATCCAGAAACCGTTAACTATCTTGTAGGCAAAGTCATGCAAAAAACAAAGGGAAAGGCTGATCCTACAAAAACTCTGGAACTCATAAAATCAAAGATTCATACCTAGAAAAAAGGTATAGCAAAATCATAGATTCAAAGGTTTTTTATCATCTAATACTAAGATAGAATAGGATCAGTTAGTTAATGAGATGAAAGTCTCATTTTCTAACTTTTTTAGTTAACACTAGTTTCAAAAATATTTTTGTAAAAATCATTGGGTTCAACAAGAAGTGATTTCAGAATTAATTCGCTTACTGTTTTTTACAGATACATTTAGGGCGTTTTAGATGACACTTGTTACAATAATGTCTTTGTGTTCGAGCTATTGCCATACTCAAACATGCGAGTAAGTGAATAAAGGTTTACTGTTTGATCATTATAGTATTGGTTCCGAAGGAATCATAGTGGTATCATTTAATACAATTAATTCTGCTTCATAATTCGGCAAACTCATCACCATCTTAGGAACTCAGAGAGAACCTCGTCTAATTTATAATCATCAGCAATAATACTGAAAATTATCAATTATAAAGAATTTTCAGACAAACCTACATGTTATTATGAAAACATGTGCCTTCGCCAGTGTGACATGCTGGACCTGATGGTTCAACCGAATAGATCAGTGCATCAGAGTCACAATCAACCAATATCTCTTTGACTTTCTGTGTATTGCCAGACTCTTCACCTTTCATCCAAAGCTTATTTCTGGAACGACTCCAAAACCACGAGTTACCGGTCTTTTTTGTAAGTTCAAGTGATTCTTTGTTTGTGTATGCAAGTGTTAGTACCTGTTTAGAGTTTGCATCTTGCACTATTACAGGAACTATTCCATCGCCCTTGTCAAAGTCAATGTTATCTATCGTCTTTTCCATCCCTATCTACTTCCAATTTCATTTGCAACCATTGGTAGAAATGCGCCTACATCAGATACAATTCCAAGTGCCTGCCATGTTCCTCTATCCATTAGTTTAGTCACGGTTGGCTGGTTGATATCGACTACTATGACCTTCACATCAGCAGGTAACATGTTTCCAGTGGCTATGGAGTGAAGCATTGTAGACACCATGATTACCATACTTGCGTCTTTTAGCACTTTTTTGTACTCTTTTTGTGCTACTGCAACATCTGTTATCACATCTGGAAGTGGACCGTCATCTCGTAAAGAGCCAGCTAGAACAAATGGAATCTTTTTTCTTACACACTCATACATGATTCCGCTCTTCAGTTTCTTTTGCTGAACCATTTTTTTGAGTGAGCCAGCTTTGAATACAGAATTAATTGCTTGCATGTGGTTACGGTGTCCACGTATTGCCAATGTTCCATCTTTAACTTTCATACCAAGTGATGTTCCTAATGTTGCATATTCAACATCATGTACGGCAAGTGCATTGCCAGCTAACACTGCATTGATATATCCTAATCTCACTAGTTTAGCAACTGCGTCTGCAGCACCAGTGTGAACTATTGCTGGACCTCCTACCAGAATAATTTTTCCGCCTTTCTTTTTTGTATTTTTTATATCTTCAGCAACTTTTCTTGCAATGTGTTGTGTTGGTCTTTCACTAGAACTGCCACTTCCCATAAACTGGAATATATTCATTCCCTCACGTGGTCTTTCTGGTGGTGTCACTTTGACTCCGTCTTCACCAATGATGATTTTGTCTCCTTTCGTTACATCACGTACTGGAACGCACTGTGCTTTGTTTGATTTTACTACAATGCATTTGTCCATCATCATGTTATCAACCTGAATCCAACGTTTGTTATGGAAAACTTGTGTATGATTATTGGTAGTACTGTAGAAGTTTTCTGGCATCACCATGTTTTTTGGGGCAGATCTTAATTTCACTGATTTTTGTGATTTTAGTGTTGCACCAACTCTGTAAATTGTCTCTAAAATTTCATTCAGATGATTCTGATTTTTTCCAATAACTTTGATTTTTGCGAAACTTTCGTCAGTTTTTAGTTTACCAACCTTAATTTTTGTAACTTCAAATTTTCCATCTAAATCCATTATATTATCAAAGATTTTTGTGAGAATCATAGAATCTATAAGATGACCCCTAACCTCAACGTCTTTTGAATACTTGTTCATTTTAATGACAAATCAACACGCAAATATAAAATTAGACAGGTAAAGCAACTTTGCCCTTGTACTCTGGAATATTGCCTTTTTGAAGTAAACTAACTATCTCATCTTTTTGTTCCTGACTCAATCCCTGTACCAATGCCTTAGATATCCCATTTTTATCACATAGAGTTAAAATGTAGCCACTTGAATCAGTCAAAACAAAACCTGATGATTCATCAACAACTGCATACAAGTTCTCCTCACCTACCGGTTCCCAAATCTTTGTTTTATTATCACGTAATGCAAGTGCAGGCATTGCTCTATCATTGGAAATTGAATTAAGATATGCTCTTGCAGATTCTACTCTTTTTTGACCAACCTTTAATGCCTGAAAATACTGCATAGTAAAATCTCAGTATTTCAAATAATATTTATCTTTCATAATACTCAACTGGGTAATCAAACTGTTTGTTATAGTCAACTGCGTGCCAAAATTTTTCATCATCAATATCCCTACCTTCAGATAACCAGACATTTAGTACTTTTTGCATGAATAGTCTTGATGTATCATCGATATCTGGTCTTTTACCTGTACGTTTTTCTATTTCATCTCGATCTTCTTTAAAAATTTTTAATATTTTTTTTAGTTCTTTACCATTTCTGATGGATTGTTTTTCCTTAAATTTGGCTATCTTTTCCTCTTTAGATTTTCCAAATAAGTCCATAATTAGATTAAAATTCACTTCTTTAAGTATAATTAAGGGCATAAAAGTTAGAAATTAGAAATGCCATTCGAGCGAAGACCTAGAGAAATGCACAAAGCAACATGTGGAGACTGTGGCAACGAATGTGAAATACCATTTGAGCCAAGAAACGACAAACCAGTCTATTGTAGTGATTGCTTCCAGGATCATAAACCAGATAGAACTGAAAGAAGTGGTGGACGATCTGGAGATAGAAGTGCTGGTGGTTACGGAAGAAATAACCGCAGTGGTGGGCGATTTGGAAGAGATAGACCGCCTAGAGAAATGCACAAAGCAACATGTGGAGACTGTGGCAACGAATGTGAAATACCATTTGAGCCAAGAGATTCCAGACCAGTTTATTGTGCAGACTGCTTTAAAAACCATCAGCGAAATTAATTCAGAGTATAAAAAAATAAAGATGGAGTACAATTATTTACCATTATAATCAATAATCAACATGCCGTTACTTAACTCAACAATACAACAACTAAATGAAATAACAACCGTTGTGAAAAATAAAAATGAGTTATCAGCAGATGATGAATTGATGATAAAAAAAATTTTTAATGACATAAACGAATGTAATGAATCTTATGATGTTAATGAAATTGAGGCTTGGTTTGAAAATGAAGGTAGTTGGACCAATAAAGATGTAAGAGTGCGAGTCACTAACATCTCACATTATACACAGGCAAAATATGAGCAAACTAACAAATTCAGAATAGTGACAGATGATGATTCCTGTAGCTGCGGTGAATAACCTACTCAGAATCTAATTTTTTTAGAAGTCGTCCAACAATTTCACTATTTTTATTTCGTTCTTCAGTAATTTCATCAAGACGCTTTCTATAATCTCCAAGACTGTCATCCTTTGATTTTATTATTAGATGTACACCTTCATCTTGAAGATCAATGTTTTCCTGTAGTCTTTTTACTACTTCAAACAATATACCAATAACCTCATTTTGTGCTTTGACTAATGCATCATTATCTTCAGACAATTTCTAATTAAAATATAAAATCATTACATCTAAGTTTATTGGATTATTTCTGTAAGTATTTTTTTTAAATCATCATCTTGTATCTGTTCTATAACAGAATTTATGAATGGTATTATCTCTTTAGAACCAACATCTTTTTCATAAATTTTTGCTTGCAATGCCATTTCTAACTTATCTAACTCATGTACAAATGTAGATTCACTTGACAAATTATCATTATATTCATTCCATATAGCAGAATATTCTTTTTTCAGATTATCGGGTAAAAAAGAAAGAATTTCTTCCATGGCACTTTCTTCTAGTTTGATTTTTTCTCCACCTGTAATTTGATTCGGCATGTAATCACCAGTTATTGATTCAGCCCAATCATGTAATATGCACATTTTTAGGATTTTTTCCGTATTCATGCTTTTGATATCAGATAATACCATAGCCATAACTGACATCATATAGGTGTGATCAGCGACTGATTCAGAATTTGTAAGATGCAGTTTATGTTTCCAGCCAGAACGAGTTGTGCTTTTTAAATTTGCAATCTGATAAAAAAAATCAGAAATCATTAGAACTTTCTAGAATCGCCTTCTAATAAGCCTGAACCATGATGAATTCTATCAATATGCTTTGAAAGTTCTTCTTTAGATTCAAATTTGGAATCGCAGTATGGACATGTGAATTTTTCCATAAAAGAGATCATATTCTACTATTAAAAAACCAATCAGTCTATTATCAATTAATGAGTAAATCAAACATTCTACGATTAAGAATCCACAATCATTAATACTCGAATATAACAAAAATATTCAAAATGAATAAAATTAATAATCAAAAGCAAGATTCGGTTAAAATTTATAAAATTAGAAAAATGCTAGATGAACTAACACAGCAAGTAGGACATGGAACGGAATTAATCAGTGTATACATTCCAAAAAATAAGCAATTACATGAAGTCATCACTAATTTACGTGAGGAGCAAGGTACCGCTGATAATATTAAATCGGATTTAACAAGAACCCATGTTGTTGATTCACTTTCCAAAGTTCTCCAGAGGTTGAAATTATACAAAAAAACTCCAGAAAGAGGATTAGTAATTTTTTGTGGTGCATTACCAAGAGAAGGTGGTGGTCCACCAGGCTCTGAAGTTGTAAAAGCATTTGAAATTGATCCTCCAAAAGATCTAACAACATTTCTCTATAGATGTGATGATCACTTCCATGTTGACATCCTAAAAGATATGCTAAAAGATGATAACATGATTGGAATTCTAGCAATAGATGCTAAAGATGCAGGATGGGGTTTGTTACACGGTGATAAAATTGAGGTACTGAAAGAAACTGGATCTGGTGTTGCGGGAAAACACAGACAGGGCGGTCAATCTGCTAAAAGATTTCAAAAACTTCGTGAGATGGAACTACAATATTATTTTAATCGTGTTGCTCATATCACTAGAGAGTATTTTATTGATATATATCCAATTAAGGGATTGATTATTTCAGGACCTGGACCAACTAAAGAGGATTTTATCAATAATAATTATCTTGAATACAGATTGCAGGATATGATAATTTCAACGATAGATGCATCATATTCTGGATCAGAAGGTATTAGAGAAGCATTTGCAAAATCATCAGAGATTTTATCAGATTTTAGAATGGTTGAAGAAAAAAAAATTATAGAAAAACTATTTCAGCAAATTAATAATAATACTGGCCTTGGTAGTTATGGACTTGATGAAGTTTTAGGTATGCTAAAAGACAATATTGCAGATACGATAATCATAACAAATGATACAGAATTATACAGATTGGAAATAAAATGTAACAGATGCCAAAACATTACTGAAGAAATTATTGAACGTGTTAAATTAATTCCAAGAAAGACCGAACTCAAAAATACATCATGCCCAAGTTGTAAAAGTATGGATAATGCATCAGCCCAACAAGATCTAATTGATTACATTGCACTAGTGGCATCTCAGACAGGGACAAAGGTTGAAGTCATATCAGGCAAAACAGAACATGGTATGATGCTTACAAGTCTTGGAAAAATTGGCGCAATATTACGTTATAATCCACATCATGCTTAGGTTTCAAAAACAATTCTTAATTTTTTCTGCTAAATCCTTTAGTTCAGAATCACTTGGGATTCCGCGCTTTGTCCAAACAGTTCCTTTGTTGGAATATCTTGGTATGATGTGGACGTGAACATGTGGAATTATTTGTTTAGCTTCTTTGCCATTATTTTGCGCGATACTGAATGCAACTGCTCCGGTAGCCTTTAAAATCGCATTTGCAATTTCTGGAACTAACGAAAACAATTCAGATACATCATCCTTTTTCATATCAGTGATTTTTTCATATTGATGTCTGGTTATTATTAATGAATGACCAATATCGATTGGATATTTATCTAATATTGCAACATGCTTCTTGTCTTCATAAATTATATGACCTGATCTTCTTCCCTCTATGATATCTGTAAAGATTGTTGTCATCTTAGTACCTCAATGAATCAAAAAGGCTAGCATTTATAGGGTTATTTTTGAACTCACAGTTATGGGTAAAACCAGGAGAGAGCGTAGAGAAGAGGAACGTGATAGTTTTGCTAGTAAACGTTCTGCACAAAAACGTAGTGTCACGCTCAAAGCCGCTGGAATATTAGCAATAATTGCTGCAATCTCAGCATATGCAAGTTATGAATTCATAACAATGACTGGAGATGTGCCTGGTGCACCAGAAAATGCAGGAAAATTAGGCGATGAGCATATTCATGCATCAATGCTGGTAAGAATTTTCGGTGATAAATTTGATTTTTCACTTCCAAATTATCAGATAAAGACGAGCTGGATCCATTTTGAAAATCAAGACGGTGACACCATTCACAGACATGCGTCTGGTGTTGAATTAGAATTCTTATTTAATTCACTCAGTATAGCTATTGATGATAAATGCTTTACATTTCCTGATGGAAGAGCGTTTTGCACAAATGAAGATTATTCATTAAAGTACTTCATTAATCATAAAGAAGTTAATGACATTAGGGAGTATGTAGTAATGGAAGAAGACAGAATTCTCATATCATATGGACCTGATAATGAAAGTGCAATTGAAAAACAACTATCTGAATTAGACTCACAAATGATTAACAGGTGATCTAATGACAATTTCAAGTAGAAATGTTGTTGAGGGAACTGCACGTGCACCACATCGTGCAATGTACAAAGCTATGGGTTTAACCGATGATGATTTAAGTAAACCGTTCATCGGAGTTTGTCACACAGGAAATGAGGCAACTCCTTGTAACATACATCTTCCAACACTTGCACAAAATGCAAAAGAAGGTGTACGCAATGGTAATGCAACACCAAGAGAGTTTAGTACAATTGCCGTAAGTGATGGAATTGCAATGGGACATGAAGGAATGAAATCGTCATTAATCAGTAGAGAGGTGATTGCGGATTCAATTGAATTGATGGTAAGAGCACATCAATATGATGCATTGGTAGGAATAGCAGGGTGTGACAAAAGTTTGCCAGGAACAATGATGGCAATGGCTAGACTTAACATTCCTTCGGTTTTTGTTTACGGGGGAACAATAATGCCAGGAATGCTTGATGGTAAAGAGTTGACAGTGGTTGATGTTTACGAGGCTGTAGGATCATATGATGCTGGAAAAATTTCACTTGAAGAATTAAAGAGTATAGAGAATGTTGCGTGTCCAAACGCTGGTTCGTGTGGTGGTATGTTTACTGCAAATACTATGGCATCTATTTCAGAGGCAATTGGTCTCGCGTTACCAGGTAGTGCTAGTCCACCTGCAGAAGATGATAGACGCGAAAAAATTGTTTATGATACTGGTTTAGCATGTGCAAAACTACTTGAATTAGGCATAAAACCCAGTGAAATTTTAACATTTGAAGCATTCGAAAATGCAATAACAATGTTAAATGCAGTTGGTGGTTCCACTAATGGAATATTACATTTATTGGCACTATCAAGTGAAACAGGAATCAAACTCACATATGATGATTTTGAAAGAATTAGAAAAAAAACTCCTCATATTGCTGATATGAAACCTGGTGGAAGTTACGTTATGAATAGTTTAGATAAAATTGGTGGTATACCATTTGTGTTAAAAAAATTACTTGAAAGAGATTTGATTAATCCAAATGTAATTACAGTGACTGGAAAAACAATAAAAGAAAACATAGAACAGTTTTCAATTCCTGACGTACCAGAACAACAAATTGTAAAATCAACCGATTCTCCACTTCATAGTGTTGGAACGGCGGTAATTCTTAATGGAACTTTAGCACCAGAAGGTGCTGTCATAAAAACCGCTGGTGTGGAAATGACAGAGTTTACTGGAACTGCTAGAGTTTTTGATCGAGAAGAAATTGCATTTGATGCTGTTTCAAAAGGTGAGATTGATGAAGGAAGTGTTGTAGTTATTAGGTATGAAGGACCAAAAGGTGGACCTGGAATGAGAGAAATGCTTGCAACAACTGCAGCACTTGTAGGACAGGGTCTCGGGAAAAAAGTAGCAATGGTCACGGATGGTAGATTCTCAGGTGGAACTCGTGGATTTATGGTTGGACATGTTGCGCCAGAGGCCTTTGTTGGTGGTCCTATTGCACTAGTAAAAGATGGTGACAAAATAAGCATAAGCACTGATGACAATTCCATCAATCTTCACGTTCCAGAAAATGAATTAAAAGAGAGAAAAGAGAAATGGATGAAACCTACTCCAAATTATACATCCGGGGCATTAGCCAAATATGCCTCATTAGTGGGTTCTGCTGCACAAGGTGCAATAACAAAACCAGTAAATATTTAACATTATATGTCTCTTTTAGCATAAAACATACTTTTCAGTAAATTATAATATCACAAAAATTTTCAGGATAGTATGCAACCTTGATGATTCTCAAGCTTCCACTTACCAGTTAAACGGTGATGTTCCTGACTCCATCCTAACCCGTCAGTTCCACATCGTTGACATGTGTTTTTTCCCACAATACTCATAAGCAGATCGTATATTTAAAAGTACGGTACCATTACGGTACCAAATTTATATAAAAAGTGGGTGTTTGGTCTAGAACTACTTTCCAAAGGTATTTGATATCTTCAGGATAGTCTTGAGACCAATCAGTTGCGAATGAATAGCAAAACGCTGTATTCCATTGCTGAATGAATTCATAATTATATATCAAAAGATAGATCTAATTGGTGATCGCTCAACTTTGTTTGATTAACGACTTAATCAGCTTTAAATAATGACAATTTTCAGATGTGATATGAATGGTGACCGTCTTTGGACAGCCAAGCACTCCTAAGATAATTTCTCTATCGTTAGATGGAAACCAATTTGAAATCTACAACAAAATTTCTAGAAACTATACATACTCATTCCTTTTCGAGTCATTAACTGGACCTGAAGAATTATCTGAAACGTCAATCATGGGATTTGATCCTGAATTTATTGTCAAAGGATATTATGACAAAGTCACAATTCAAAAGAGGGATGGCTCTATTGAGACAATTACGACTTTAGACCCACTAAACACAATTAAAGAAATGGTTCTAAAAACCTCTGATCAGACATATAGATATCTTGGCGGTGCTGTTGGCAACATAAATTATGATGCAATTAGATTATGGGAAAAAATTCCAAAAAATCATTTAACTGAAGAGCCAATAATGGAATTTGGAATTTATACCGATGGCATACTGTTTGACAATAAACAGAAGAAATCTCTATATTTTTATTATGGAGATAATAGAATTGATGAAATCAAAAGTTCTGAGGCAGGCTTTGGTGAATTTACAATTTCTGAAATCACCAGTAATATTGATGAAAATGAATTTGCCGATATTGTAGATAAGGCAAAAAAATACATCTATGATGGAGATGTATTTCAAGTTGTATTATCTAGAAAATTTTCTTTTGAAGCAGATGGTGATTATTTGAAAGTTTATCAAAAACTACGGTCGTTAAATCCATCACCATACTTGTATCATATGAAAATGGATCAAAAAACAATAATTGGTTCTAGTCCAGAAATGTTAATTCGTGTCACAAATGATCAAATTGAAACATTCCCAATTGCGGGAACACGAAAAATTACTGAGAATGACGAAAAAAACGAGGAGATGAAACAGGAATTAATTAATGATGAAAAAGAGTTGGCAGAACATACAATGCTTGTAGATTTAGGTCGAAATGATATTGGTCGAGTTTGTGACTATGGTACTGTACACGTCAAAGAGCTAATGGAGGTAAAAAAATTCAGTCATGTACAACATATGGTCACGCATGTAATTGGTAAGCTAAGTACAAAATTTGACATGTATGATGCATTCAAGGCTGTGTTTCCTGCTGGAACTGTATCCGGTGCACCAAAAGTTAGGGCTATGGAAATAATCGATGAGTTAGAACCTGAATCTAGAGGTGCATATGCAGGTGCTGTAGGCTATTTTTCATTTAATGGATGCTGTGATTTTGCGATAGCAATTCGAAGTATTTTTGCAAACGGTAAGTCAGGGTTTGTACAGGCTGGAGCTGGCATAGTTTTTGATTCTATTGCAAAAAATGAGCTTAATGAAACAGAACATAAAGCAAATGCAATGATAACGGCACTAAAGGAGGCATCAAAATGAAATTTCTGATTATAGATAATTATGATTCATTTGTATACAATTTAGCACAAAGACTTGGTGAACTAGGTGTCACATCAAATGTGATCAGAAATGATCAACTTACTATAAACCAAATAAAAAATGGAGGTTATGATGCAATAGTAATCTCTCCTGGTCCTGGAACACCTGATGATGAAAGATACTTTGGTATATGTAAAGAAGTAATACAGGAACTTGGTCCTACCACACCAATCTTAGGTGTATGTCTTGGCCATCAAGGAATAATATCGTGTTTTGGTGGAAAAGTTATCAATGCAGGAAACGTTCGGCATGGAAAAACAAGTCAAGTTAAACACTATGATGATTCAATATTTAATGGAATAAAAAATCCGTTTAGAGCAACTAGATATCATTCATTAGTTGGTGACAAAACAATAATTCCTAATTCGCTAAAAGTCACTGCTATAGCAGAGGATGACGGTGAGGTTATGGGAGTTAGTCATAAAGAATACTTGATTGAAGGTGTTCAATTTCATCCTGAATCAATACTGACCGATGAAGGTACAAAAATTCTGGGAAATTTCATAAAGAGGGTAAAAAATGCTTGATGAATTAACAGACACATTGAAAAATAATCAGAGTCTATCTTTTGAAGAAATGACAACCGCAATGAATGAAATTCTTCAGGGTGAACACAAGGATGAAACTATTGCAAGCTTTTTGCAAAACTTGACTTCAAAAGGCGAAACTGATGATGAGCTTTTGGCAATGCTTAACAAAATGAATCAGTTCTCAATTAGTATATCACCAAATTGTAAAAGTAATGTTATTGACATGTGTGGTACAGGAGGAGACAATCTAAAAACATTCAATATTTCAACTACTGCATCATTTGTTGTAGCCGCGGCAGGTGGTTATGTTGCAAAACATGGAAATCGCTCAGTTTCAGGCGTATCTGGAAGTGCTGATATTTTCGAGTATCTTGGCTTTGATTTAGGCTCGGATCCTGCAAAAGTTGCCAATATGATTGAGAAAATTGGTATAGGATTCATGTTTGCCCCGACATTTCACCCTGCAATGAAAAATGTTGCAAACGCTAGAAAAATTCTAGGGAAACGAACTGCTTTCAATCTTTTAGGTCCATTAAGTAATCCAGCAAATGTGAAACACCAGTTAGTAGGTGTATTTGCAGATGACTACATTAAAAGAATTGTGAAAATTATGCAGAAGAATGATTCTGAAACAATTCTTGCAGTAAGATCTGAAGATGGTATGGATGAGCTATCAGTGACATCAAAGAATAAAGTGTGCATGTTAAAAAATGATAAGGTCACAGAATTCATAATTAATCCAGAAGATTATAACATAGAGAAAGGCAATTTATCTGATATGCAAGTTTCAACAAAGCAAGAAGCTATAGATGCATTTCTTAGTGTATTGAATAACACATCAAATAAAACAATGAAAGACATTACAGTGTTAAACGCAGCAGGTGGTATGTTGGTAGGAGGTATATGTGACAAATTTGACGAGGGTGTTGAACTAGCACGTAAGACAATAAGCAATGGAAAAACATTTGAAAAATTAAAGCAATTTGCAAAAGCAAATAACGCGTTAGAAAAAATAAAGGATGGTAATTAGATTGGAAAATATTCTAGAAAAACTTGTTAGTAACTCGAAAAAAGCAATTGACGATGGAATATATGATATTAATGAAACACTTTCTAAGTCAGAAATAGATTTGGAAAAAGTCATAACCCAATCACAACATGCACCTCTTATTACTGAAGTAAAATTCTCATCACCTGCATTAGGCAATATTAGAAAGATATCTAATCCAGTTGATATTGCATTAAAGATGGTTAGTGGGGGAGCAATTGCATTATCCGTATTAACCCAACCATATTTGTTTCATGGTTCACCAAAATTTTTTATGAAAATTAGAAATGCAGTAAAAATTCCAATGCTAATGAAAGACATAATTATTGATAAAATACAAATCGATGCCGCAAAAAATATGGGTGCCGATTATTTTCTATTAATACAGTCACTTTTTGACAAAAAGATGGTTCCAGATATGGAAGAATTGGTTGATTATGGGCACAAAAATGACCTAAAAGTGATTGTAGAAGCACATACTTTAGAAGAATTTGATAATGCCTCTAACACTAATGCAGATATTATTGGGATCAATAATAGAAATTTAGATACTTTGAAAATTGATCTAAATACAACTAGACATATTCTAGAGAAATCTAATTATTCAAAAATTGTTATATCGGAAAGTGGAATAGGGACACGAGAAGATGTTCGTTTTCTTCATAAATGTGGTGCTGACGCATGTTTAGTAGGCAGTAGCATTATGCAAACAGATGATATACAGGCAACGGTACAAAATTTGGTGAATGCTATATGAAAATTGGAATTCCAAAAGACGGTAGATTTGGTGATTTTGGTGGTAAGTACATACCAGAAACTTTATCTCCGGCAATAGAAGAACTTGAAAAGAATTATTTGAAGATTCGAAATGATTCTGCATTCAAAAAAGAACTTAACAAATTCCTTGTAGAGTATGCAGGTCGTCCAACTCCATTATATTTAGCTAAAAACCTGACCAAAAAAATGGGTGGTGCAAAGATCTATCTAAAAAGAGAAGATCTTCTACATGGTGGGGCACATAAAATCAACAATACTCTTGGACAAGCATTACTTGCAAAAAAGATGGGTAAAAAAAGAATTATCGCAGAAACCGGTGCTGGACAGCATGGTGTAGCTACAGCAATGGCATGTGCATGTCTTGGCTTGAAAGCTGAAATTTACATGGGATACATAGATACAGAACGACAGAAACAAAATGTTTTTCGTATGGAATTATTAGGTGCAAAAGTTCATTCTGTTAAATCTGGTTCACAAACACTAAAGGATGCAATTAATGAGGCAATGAGAGATTGGATTACAAATGTGGAAACAACATATTATTTGCTAGGTTCTGCAGTTGGTCCACATCCTTACCCATTAATGGTGAGAGACTTCCAATCAGTTATTGGCAATGAGGTTAAAAAACAAATGAAGAAAGTTCCTGACACTGTAATTGCATGTGTTGGTGGAGGCTCTAATGCAATTGGAACATTTTATCCATTGATTGATTCCAAGGCCGAAATGATAGGAATTGAGGCTGGAGGTAAAGGATTAAACACACACCATCACTCAGCACCACTTTCAGTAGGAACCAAAGGTGTTTTACATGGGATGATGACATATTTGATGCAAGATGAACAGGGTCAAATTCAGGAAACGCATAGTATTTCAGCGGGATTAGATTATCCAGGTGTCGGTCCAGAACATTCATTTCTTAAAGATGAAAAACGTGTAAAATACAAAGCAATCACTGATGATGAGGTGATTGATGCATTTCTAACTCTTACAAGAACCGAAGGAATTATACCAGCACTAGAATCTGCCCATGCAATCGCATATGCGATGAAAATTGCAAAAAAAATGAAAAAATCAGAATCAATTGTTGTCACACTATCAGGTCGTGGTGACAAAGATATTGGAATTGTACAGGAGTATATGAAAAAAAATGTCAAGAATAAAAGAAAAATTTAGTGAATTAAAATCCAAAAAGGAAAAAGCACTAGTGTCCTACATTATGGTAGGATATCCATCTGAAAATGCGACGTTGCCAGCCATAAGAGGACTGGTAAAAGGAGGAGCTGATATTATTGAACTTGGATTTCCATTTTCTGATCCAATCGCTGATGGTCCCACTATACAAAAAGCAAGTACTGGTTCATTGAACAATGGAATCAAAATTGAAAAATTTTTCAAACTTGTAGAAAAAATTAGAAAAGAAACCAACATACCTCTCATATTGATGACTTACACTAATATTTTGTATAAAAAAGGATATCAAAAATTCATTAAAAACGCAAAGAGTGCTGGTATTGACGGATTGATTTTACCTGATATGGCAATAGAAGAAGCGAAAAACTATCTTTCAGCTGCAAAAACAGAAAAGATGGATACAATATTTCTTGTTTCGCCGAATACACGAAAGGATAGATTGTCAAAAATTGCAAAAGCTACCTCTGGATTTTTGTATATGGTCGCAGTTTTTGGAACTACAGGAATTCAAACTAAAATTCATCAATACACTATTAATGCCTTAAAATCTACAAAACGTTCTGTGAAATCAATACCTATTGGTGTTGGATTTGGAATATCAAACGAAAATGATGTGAAAAAATATGTCTCTATAGGTGCAGATGCAGTAATCGTTGGTAGTGCAAATATCAAAATTATGGAAAACACGCCTATCTCAAAACTAGAGAAGGAGATTTCCTCATTCACAAAAAAATTGAAAAGACAGACTAGATAGAGCGAATAGAATAAAAATGGGATAATTCTTTCAATTATGTGCAGACGAAGTTTATTTTTGTTACAGGCGGAGTTATGTCCGGTCTTGGTAAAGGTGTAATCGCCTCCTCAATTTCAAAATTGTTACAATTATCAAATCAGAAAGTTTCATGTGTAAAAATTGATCCGTACTTGAATTTTGATGCAGGCACAATGAATCCTATTGCTCATGGAGAAGTCTTTGTGACAGATGATGGTGGAGAATGTGATATGGATATCGGTAATTATGAAAGATATCTAAACCAAAACATACCAAAATCACATAATATTACTACTGCACAAATTTATTCTAGTGTAATAGAAGCTGAAAGAAAAGGTAACTATCTTGGTGCATGTGTACAAATAATTCCACATGTCACCGACGAAATAAAAAATCGTATTAAAACAATCGCTGCAGATGAACAGTTGGATATCTTAATTGTAGAATGTGGTGGTACTGTCGGTGATATTGAGAGTCTTCCATTTCTTGAAGCGCTAAGACAAATAAAGGTTGAAGAAGGTTCTGAAAATGTTATTTTTGTGCATGTCACACTTGCTCCATCACTTGATGTTGTTGGCGAACAAAAAACAAAACCAACACAACATAGTGTACAAGAACTACGAAGAATTGGTATACAGCCAGACTTACTTTGTGTTAGATGTTCATTACCACTGCAAGATAAAACAAAACAAAAAATTTCTATGTTTACTAATGTCACAACAAAGGACGTATTCTCATGTCATGATGTAAAATCAATCTTTATGGTTCCACAAGCACTATTTGAACAAGGATTGGTTGATGTAATTTTTAAGAAATTTGCAAAAGTGGGATATGTTAACGCATCAGAAAACTGGGATAAATGGAATGAGATTGTTAGTTCGATGAACACGAAGGGTGAACCGATTAAAATTGCAATGGTTGGAAAATATGTGACATTAGCTGATAGTTATGTCAGTGTAAATCATGCATTAAAACACGCAGGTGCATCAATAGGTAGACCTATTGATATAGACTGGATTGATTCAGAGACTCTAAATGGTAACATAAACAGTCTTCAAGAATATAATGGAATTTTGGTTCCTGGTGGATTTGGTACTAGAGGTTCTGAAGGAATTATAGAGACAGCAAATTTTGCGCGTGAGAAAAATATTCCATACTTGGGTATCTGTTTTGGTTTTCAACTTGCTGCTATATCATTTGCAAGAAATGTTTGTGATATAACAAATGCCAACTCTACTGAGATTGATGATAAAGTAGAACATCCAATAATTGACTTACTTCCAGAACAAGATGAAGTAATTGATATGGGTGGCTCGCTTAGATTAGGTGCAAACGAAATAAACATAAGCAAACAATCCAATGCATATCAGATTTATCAGTCTGATTTAATTTCTAAACGTCACCGTCACAGATATGAATTTAATAGAAAATATCTTGAACAGTTCAATGAAAACGGTATGATGTTTTCTGGTGAAAGTGATGGTGGAAAAAGAATGGAAATACTAGAAATTCCGTCACATAAATTCTTCATGGGTGTACAATATCATCCTGAGTTTGATAGTAGACCTGGATTTCCAGAACAAATGTTTAAGGCATTTACAACTGCGTCTGGACAAAGTTAATCTAATTTTGAAATCTCGTAAATTTTTTGTCTTGAATCTCTTATTGACGTCTTTCGTTTGACTATACCTTCTTGTAACAATCGACTCATAGCTAACCTTACAGTTCTATCAGGTAGCAGGGTCTTAGACACTAATTCTTTTTGTGTCATCGAACCTTCATACTCTAAAGTTTTTAGTAGTAATTTGGAACTTGGAGGCATATTAAACAGATCCTCTGCAAGTTTGACTTTTTTAGCAAGTGCTGATATTGCAGTAGTGTCTTTGGTTAAACGAACAATTTTTGCAGATGGTACAAATTTTGTAGCTTCAACCACTTTATTCACCTTGTAACGATCTAAGCCATCTAACACGACTTCACAATAAAGTCTGGCTGAAATCTCATCAATTTCAATTACACTGTTATTTGAAACTATGAGCGGACGTCTGATAATATCTAGTGAATTAACAGATATTATCCCAAAAACAGACGAATCCTGAAATATTACTGGTCCACCTGCGGACATTGAATATGCTGACGAACCTATAGGTGTTGAAATTATAATTCCATCACTACTATCATGCCACACCTCATCTCCATTTACACGTAATACATGTTCCATCAACATGGCGCTCTTTGATGGAAAAACTGCAACGTCATTTAGTACAGGATATACGCTCTTTCCGTCAATCTTTACACCGAGCCTAGTCACCTCCTCTACACGAAAATCCATTTTTTTCAATCTTTTTGCATATGCTGAAAATTGTTTTAGATCAATCTGGGCTAGAAATCCATCTGACTCTGATTCATTTATTCCTAGTACGGGAATAGAAGAATCAAATGTTCTATGAAAATAATTCCGTACACCCTTGTCTCCACCAAACACAAGAATGCAGTCAGCTTTCTTAGATCTAGTTTTTGAATTTAAATTAAAATGATTAATTTCATGTTCATTTAATATCTGATTAAGATATGTTAACGATGAATCACTAAGGCCACTACCGAATATACCAACAAGCATGGATAATCAATCTCCCAAACTACAATATATGTTAGATCTGTCTGAATTTCACCATATTATAAAAATAAGAAGCATTATTTTCGACTGCACCCCTTCGTGGGATTTTGTCTAATCCAAATTTTTTCGTCTCAAGTGCAGCCTGAGCGGCACCACCTGCAAATGACAGTGCCCACAAGAAATCTTTTTCTCGTAACATTGTACAGCAAAAAGTCGCACAGAAAATATCACCTATACCTGTAGTGTCAAATAATTCTAAATTTGGTAACGTTATTGAGTAAATCCTATCTTTTACCAACAATGAAATATCCTGTTTATTTGTTAAAATAACATTTTCGACCCCATTTTTTTGTAATGTTAGTAATGCATTGTCGCCATTAGTACCAGTAAGTGCAAAGAGTTCATCAGAATTAACTTTTATTGCGGAAATACCATCTAATGTAAGATTTGTTTCTTTGAGTGAAATTTTATTTTCTGAATCATGTTGACGTAAGAATCCCTGTGGATCTAACATTGTAAAATCTGTTGACTGTTTAATTTTTTCAAATAACTCGCTAGAAATCTCATCATAAACTGGGCTGATTATAACACCATCAGTTTTTTCATCAATAAACTCTAATGACTCACATCTATTCTGAATGAATAATTCTCTTTCAGAATTATTTAAAACGATTTTAAATCTAGTAGTACTTTTATCAGAGAGTTTGTTTTCCATATTAATTTTTTTTTCCTGCAAAAATTCTGTTAAGGGAAAATCTTTGCCGTATTTAGTCGCAAGGCTGACATCAAATTTTTGATTTCTTGCAGCTAATGTACAATAGCAAGCAGGTCCTCCAGGAACCTCATACATATCATCATCAAATACTATGGTGTCAATTGTACAGTGTGAATATATCCCAACTCTCATATTAATTCGATAATTTGTATTGATTTAGTTTTTTGCATTTTTCTGATGGCATTCTTTGCAAAATATCTTTCCATGTATTACTTCAACATCTATATTTGATCGTAAACAGCCATGACACAAACCTTTCATGATCTGCGTATGATATTAGATAATTAAATTTTTTTACAAATTATCATATCGCATTTATATATAGAATATCTAGAGAAGACTTATGCCATTAAAACGAGCTAGTAGAGGTAGAAGAAAAGGTGGAAAAGGCTCATCTGGAACTATTCAATGTGTAAACTGCGGTGGTACAGTTCCAAAAGATAAAGCAAAGAAAGTTACTTCAAGACTTAGTTTAGTTGAACACCAATTAGCAAAAGAACTACGTGCACAAGGTGCTTACATATCTGCCCCAAAGATTACAAAATGGTACTGCATATCATGTGCAATACACTTCAAAGTGTTAAAAATTCGATCTGCATCTCAAAGACGTCAACATACTAAACTACGATAGTCTATCTGTTTTTTACTAGAACTGCAACTCTCTGTACTAGTGTTATTGATGCTATTATTATCACTATGATTACAGCTATTTCGATAAATCCAATCATGCCTATGATAGCAATCACAAGTAATCTTTCGGCACGTTCGCCAATTCCTATCCCTTGCATTTTGATTCCAGCAGAATCTGCTATTGCGCGTGTATAACTCACCAATAATGATAGTGTGATTGCCAAAAATACAAGGTATGGCTCTGTATAATTTCCAACTAGAATGCCAAAAAATATCGCTACTTCAGCAATCTTATCAAATATCGAATCTAAGAATCCACCTTTTTTAGACAACTTATTGGCATAGCGTGCTACCTGACCGTCAACTATATCAAAAAATCCTGAAACAAGTAAAATTATTCCTGCAATTATCAATGAGTATTCATAACCTAATCCATAAACTATTGATGAAATGAATGCAAAAACTAATCCGATTACGGTGAAAGTATTTGGTGATAAACCAGTTGCTGCAAATGTTTTCCCTACTTTTTCAAGAGTAGGCTTTAATGATTCTCTAAGATTGTTTAGCATGATTCATTGCAATTATTGTCGATATCATTTTTGCGGCAAGTGACGCAGTAGAACCGTTATCAAATGATGGATTTAGTTCAACTATATCAGCAGACACTATGTTTCTTTCCTGAAGTGATGTTATCATATCATATAATTCACGAGATGTAATTCCTATAGATTCTGGATTCCCAACACCTGGTGCAAATGCAGGATCTAGAACGTCTAAATCAATACTTGTGTAAACACTATCAAAATCTTCAGTCATTTGATTTAGTAATTTAGGACCATCACCATCCCGAATTTGTTGATTTGTAATGGTTTTGATATTATGCTCTCGTAAAAATTCTAATTCTTCTTTAACGTAAGCACGTGCCCCAACATGAATTAAATTTTCAGCACCACGTTTTTCCACAATTCGTCTCAGATATGCTGCATGACTTAATTTGATATCAGCATACTCATCACGTAGATCATAATGTGCGTCAAAAACAACATAACCCGTCTCTTTTGGAAAACTCATGTATGTTCCATATGTGAGAAGGTGTTCACCACCTAAAATTATTAATTGATTCTTATTTTTTTGTAATTCTTTGGTAGTTTTCTCTACCATGTTAAGCATCTCTGTTGCAACTACAGTATGTTGTATGTTTCCTAAATCCTGTATGTTCACAGTTTCCAAATCTACACCGAAATCAGGTTCAAATATTTCTATATTGTTAAATGCATCGCGTATTACATCTGGACCGAACCTACATCCTGGTTTGTAAGAATGTGTTGAATCAAATGGAACCCCGAATATACTTGCAATTGGTGCTGAATCATTATTGGGTGAAATTATCAATGGAGATTGTGTCAAATACAAATCTGCGTAACTCATCTTATCTCAGATTCAAATTGTCCTATTAGATAAACTCATACTTGAATGACTGGTCTTTTTGAGAGTAACAAAGGGACATTAAGTGAGGAATATGGTTTATCGTCTGTTTGAGACTGAATCTCTGTAACAAATTCATCAAATGATACTTCTTTGACATCACTTACATTTCTTTCACGCACACTCAGATTTTCTGAGCCAGCCTCACGCTCACCTATCACTAGTATGTATTTGATCCATTCTTTTTCTGCTTCACGAATTCGTTTTCCTATTGTATCATTTCTATCATCGATGTCAACTCTAATTTTTTGACTAGATAGTTTTTCTGACAATTTTTCACTGAAACCCAAAAATTCATCTTTCAATGGTATAATTCTAACCTGTGTGGGTGCAAGCCATAATGGTAATTGTGGTTTACGACCTTCTCTAGAGTCAGTAGCTGCTTTTTCTAATAATGTATACATCACTCGTTCTATAGCACCGCTAGGCGAATTATGTAAAATGATAGGATTTTTTGGTGTGTTATTCTCATCTACAAATTCTATTCCATAACGACTGCCATTCTCTACATCAATCTGATCAGTTGATAATGCTGATGCCTTTCCAGAATTATCAATATAATTAAACTCCCATTTTAGAACAAAATAAAAAAATCGCTCTTTCCACATTTGAATAAGAACTGGTTTTCCGATTTTTTTGACCATTTCACCAATCAAATCTTTATTTTCATTGTAGAAATCTTCAGTGAAGCGTATAGCCATTTCATAATCATCTGGTGATATCTCAACCCCATTTAGAACGTCACGTGACAGATCAAATCTTGTCCTAAATTCTTCTACTGCTTGTGGCATGTCGCTGCAAAATGCATGACAGTCAGGCATCGTAAATGCCCGTAAACGTCTTAGACCAACCAATTCACCAGATTGTTCCCTTCGAAAACTATAACGTGTTAACTCATACAACCGATATGGAAGATTCTTGTA
>CESL01151836.1_pt1 | contig 21998 bp, 24 predicted proteins | sample 531221 | NCBI WGS metagenome assembly CESL01 (sample SAMEA2622197, study PRJEB7988) | marine metagenome | biome: marine biome (ENVO:00000447); feature: mesopelagic zone (ENVO:00000213) & marine oxygen minimum zone (ENVO:01000065); material: "saline water (ENVO:00002010), including plankton...
AACGCTATCATAGTTTTGTATTAGCTGCCTTATTTTTTTAACAAAATAAAGTTGCTTGTCTAAAAGCGCGCCATGGTAGAAATATATTTTCCCTTGATGTTTTTGTTTTAAAGCATCACTTAATATGCCGTAAAGTGGGGCTAATCCAGTACCAGTACCTGCAAGCAGTATTGGTTTTGTTTTATTTTCCTTATTTAGATTATAAAAACAGTCTCCAAGTGGTCCTTGGATATCAACAACATCGCCTTCTTTTAATTTATAAAATACCCAACTACTCAATTCTCCTTTTGGCATATGGCGAATGTGCATTTCTATTAGATTTTCCTGACTTGGCAAATTAGCAATTGAATAGCTACGATGTAAATAGTTATCTTTCCATAAATTTATAAATTGGCCAGCATGAAAAGACATTGGGTGCTTAAGTTTTACTATTAATTGAATAATGTCATCAGATAATTTGTTTAAAGAAATTACTTGTGCTGAATATTTTTTATCTACTTCAGTGGGTAAGCATACACACAAATCTTCTTGGGGTTTGCATTGGCAAGATAAAAAGTAGCCTTCTTCTATTTGTGTATCTTTCAGCCCACCCTGTGCAATTTGAGGCACATTTCCTTGTACTATTTTCATTTTGCACGCATGGCACATACCAGCTTTACAACTACAGGGGATATTATGCCCATGAGCAAGCAACGTATCAAGCACGGTATCGCCCTCTTTAACAATATATTTGTTACCTCTGAACGATAACTGACTCATATGTTTTATTTTTTAGAGTATATGAATGTATTAACTATTTGTTATGTCACTTCGCGTAGTTTCTAATAATGCAGCAATTTCTCCTATTTCTGCTTCACCTACACCTAACTCTTGTAAAGCTGCGCCAGCATGCTGAATAATTATATTTACGTGTTCGTCGTTTATTCCATTGCCTTCTTTGTCTTTTAGGTTTTTATGTCCTTCGCGCAGTTCTTTCCCAGTGTAATTATTGGGTCCACCAGTAGCCATAGTTAAAAAAGCTTTTTGTTTAGCAGCTTGATTCTCCATATCTACCCCATCAAAAAAGCCATTTACTCGATCATCTGATAGAACTTTGCGATAAAATAAATCAACCGCAGCATTCATTGCAGGTTCGCCACCTATTCTTTCATATATTGATGTCATATTCATTCCCCCTAATTATTGTATTTATTATATAACCTATATATATATTAGATGTATTTTAAACACAACTTTATTTATAAAATAAACAACTATTCTGATCTGTTTGGCATGATTTATGCATTTATTTACTAGTAACATTAATTAGGAGATTAATAATGGAAACACAAATCATTGAACTAGCGTATGCGCTTGATACTTTATACTTTTTAGTAATGGGTGCGTTCGTGATGTGGATGGCAGCTGGCTTTACAATGCTTGAATCTGGTCTTGTTAGAGCAAAGAATACTGCCGAAATACTAACTAAAAATATAGCCTTATATTCTATAGCATGCATTATGTATATGATTGTTGGCTATAACTTAATGTATCCATCTGGCGGAACAGGTATTATCCCAGATCTGTCATTCTTTTTAGGTGGCGATAATTCTGTAGAGGATGTGGTAAAAAGTGGTGGCGATATATACTATTCAGGACTTTCTGATCATTTTTTCCAAGTAGTGTTTGTTGCAACAGCTTGCTCAATTATATCTGGCGCAGTAGCTGAGAGAATGAAACTTTGGCCTTTTTTATTATTCTGTGTATTTATGACAAGCGTAATATACCCAGTTCAAGGTTATTGGAAATGGGGAGGAGGCTTTTTAGACGAAGCTGGTTTTTCAGATTTTGCAGGTTCAGGAGTAGTGCACTTATGTGGTGCTGCAGCTGCACTAGCAGGTGTAATAGTACTTGGATCAAGGAGTGGTAAATATAAAGATGGGAAAGTACAAGCTATGCCAGGCGCTAACTTACCATTAGCTACATTAGGTACATTTATCCTTTGGTTAGGATGGTTTGGATTTAATGGAGGATCTGAATTAATTATCTCAAATGTCTCTGAAGCAAATGCTGTTTCAATGATATTTGTTAATACTAACTTAGCAGCAGCAGGTGGTGTTATGGGAGCTCTTATAATATCTAAAGTTATGTTTGGTAAGTCAGATTTAACTATGGCTCTTAATGGTGCTATCGGAGGTTTAGTTTCAATTACAGCAGAACCGCTGGCACCAACACCTGGTTTAGCATTAATTATAGGGTTTATAGGGGGAATAATTGTTGTTTTCTCTATTATAAATCTTGATAAAATGCGAATAGATGATCCTGTTGGAGCAATTTCAGCTCATGGAACATGTGGTATTTGGGGCCTATTAGCAGTAGCACTAACTAGTGGTTCATTGGGTGCTCAAGTTTATGGAACAATCGTAATCTTCTTATGGACATTTATTGTTAGTCTGATTGTGTGGATCATGATCAAAGCAATATTTGGTTTAAGAGTATCAGAAGAAGAGGAAGAAGAAGGTGTTGATATATCTGAGTGCGGGCTAGAAGCATATCCTGAATTTAGTAAATCATTGGAAAGCGCTCCTTCAGTTTATCCAGAAAATAGTTAATTCCGTTGTACTCCCCTTTCTCCTGTACAACATAACATAAAGGCATAGTGATTATATTATGCCTTTATCCAAAGACTTATACTTATTGATGTTTTAATTTGTTAATATTTATATGTAATGACATTAGCTGCAATTATTCTGTTTATTTTATTGGTTTTAATTGGAAGAACTATCTTTCATTATAAATTAACAGGCACATCAGGTGTTAAATTAACACTAGATTCTTTTTCCTCTCGTTCATTTACTGTTTATTCAACTCTAGTGACAATTGGTTGGTGGGGGATAGTCTTACTTTCAATTCTCGAATTTATAGGGGAGTTTCGCCCTTTATTTAATTTTGGTTTAACTGGAATAATTGTTGGCTGGAGCTTTGTTTTATTGGGAATATCTTTTGCTGTAACAGCACAATATCAAATGGGTAAATCATGGAGGTACATTGGTTCTAAAAGCGATGATGCTGAATTGGTTACCCACGGGTTATTTCAATATTGTAGAAACCCAATTTATTTAGGTGGTTTAATATTTTTTGATGGAATAATTATTCTATTGCCTCATTATCTTACGTTATTGTTTGTTATATTTATTTATATTGCAATAGAAGTACTTGTTAGATATGAAGAAGAACCACATTTAAGAGAATTGTATGGCACAGCTTATGAAGAATATTGCCAAAAGGTCCGTCGATTTATGTTCTATTAAATAAAAACTTGGTTAGGTTTTTAAAATTGTACCAACTTTTATTTCAAAAGAATCAACATTAGTTTTATCATTAATTCCAATAAGTACAGAGATAGCACGTATTGTATTTCCGTGAGATATAACAAGTATATTTCCAGATTTTGGTAATTCATCTAAAAAAGATTGAACTCTAATACTTACATCTCTTAAACTTTCTCCATTAGGAGGGCTTGTTTCCCACCCTCTTCTAGCTGCATGATAATTGCTTTCACCTATTTCTGCTTTTATCTCATCTTTGTGTTTAGATGACCAATCACCATAACTTCTTTCTTTAAGTCTTTCGTCTATAATTATTTCTTGATTAGTTATTAAAATATTGGCTGTTTGTAGAGCTCGTTTTAGAGGAGAAGAATATACAACATCAAAATTTATGCCATTTAAATCTTGTTTAAGCTCTAGTGCTTTATTAACTCCATGCTCAGTTAATTGTGGGTCATGCCATCCTGTAAATAATTTTTTTTGATTATATTCCGATTGAGCATGTCTCACAAACCATATGTTTCTACTCATGATTTTTTCCCTTTCCCTCCATTATCTGAGTTAATATCATCCACAATTGATTCATTATTCTCCGTTTTATTGCGAGAAATTATTTTTGAGAAAAATATTCCAACTTCATATAAAATCCATATTGGTATTGCTAATAAAGTTTGTGAAATTACATCTGGGGGAGTTAAAAGCATTCCAACAATAAATGCTCCAACTATGACATAAGGTCTTTTTTCTGAAAGACTTTGAGTGGTACTGATATTTGTTATAACCAATATAATAGTTACCACTGGTACCTCAAAAGCAAAGCCAAATGCAAAAAATAATGTTATTACAAAATCAAGGTATCTACTAATATCTGTCATTATAGATATACCTTCTGGAGCAATACCTATAAAAAATGCAAATATTAAAGGGAATACAACAAAATATGCAAAAGCAGCGCCTAAGTAAAATAAAATACTACTTGAAACCAAAATTGGAAATACTAATTTTTTCTCCTTTTCATATAACCCTGGCGCAGTAAACATCCATAGATGATAAAGAAGATAAGGTATAGAAATAAATATAGAAAGTATCATTACTAATTTAAAAGGAATAAAAAATGGTGATGCGACATCAATTGCAATCATATTACTACCCTCAGGTAATCTTGATATCAGAGGAGCCGCTAACTGAGTATAAATAGTGTCAGAAAAAGGGAAAAGAATAAGAAAAATAATAAAAACAAATAAAAGATATTTTGATAATCTAGTTTTTAACTCTTTAAAATGAGGGACTATAGACTTAAATGAATTTTCTGAATCATTTTTAGATGTCATTTTGGCTGATCATCCTCTTTAGCTTTTGTAATTTCTTCTTGTATTCTATCCATATGAGATTTTTGATCATCTACAAGTTTGCTAATTTCATTAGAAGGTTCTACAGTTTCTTTTTGAATAGAATCTTTTAATTCGAAAAAATATCTCTGTATTTTACCAAACCATCTTCCTAAAAAACCCGCTACTACAGGAAGTTTATCTGGTCCTACTACAAAAAGCAGAAGCAAAAATATTAAAAATAATTCCCAAAATCCTATATCAAACATATAGTTTTATTTATCATTTTTTGAAGATGTTTTGTCAGATACGACTTTGTCTTCTGACTTATCTTCACGAGATGATTTTTTAAAACTTTTTATAGCAGAACCTAAGTCTGACCCAACATTCCTAAGTTTTTTCGTTCCAAATAATACAACTACAATTATTAAAATTAAAAGTATTGACCATGGTGATATTCCGCTTAACATACATCTACCTCATTTTTTTCTTAATTTCTTTTCCTCAAGCCCTGATAGTCCAAAACGATTTCTAAGTTCTTCTAGAATATCATTCGAGCTTATATCATTCAAAGACAATGATACCAAATTATGAAACCATAAATCAGCTGCCTCATGTATAATGTCTACTTTATTTTTTTTATCGACAGCTTCTATATATTCATTGGCTTCTTCAATAATTTTCTCGTTAATGTGACTATTGCCCCTCTTATATAAGGAAGTTACATACGAATCATTAGGCATTTGATCTTTTCTTTGCCTTAAAATTTTATCTAATTCTATCAATATATCTTCAATATTTTTCTTACTCATAACTCATAGATTATCACAAATGATTAACTACGCACCATAACTCCATTGTCTTTAAAGTAATCTTTAACCTCTTTTATAGAAAAAATAGAATAATGAAAGATGCTAGCAGCTAAAACTGCATCGGCGTTACCAAGCACTATAGCGTCTTTTAAATGTTCTAACTCTCCAGCTCCACCAGATGCAATTACTGGGATATCTACGTGGTTTGATATTGTTTTTAATAAGTTTGTATCAAATCCTTTTTTCGTGCCATCTCTATCCATGCTAGTAAGCAAAATTTCACCTGCTCCTCTCTTATCTAGTTCTATAGCCCATGTTAATGCATCTAAAGATGTTTTCTTTCGGCCACCATGTGTATAAACAACCCATTTATTTTCTTCTTCCTTTTTAACATCCATTGCTGCAACAATACACTGTCTTCCAATTTTATCTGTAACATTGTTAATTAAATCTGGATTATCTACCGCAGCACTATTTATAGCTACTTTGTCAGCTCCAGCGTTCAATAAATTAAGAACATCCGTGTAATTGGATACGCCTCCACCTACGGTAAGAGGAATAAAAACTTCACCTGCAACTTTTTCTACCGTTTTAATTATTGTTTTTCTATTCTGATGCGTAGCAGTTATATCTAAAAATGCTATTTCATCTGCTCCCTCGACATCATATCTCTGTGCAACTTCTACAGGGTCTCCTGCATCAACAATGTTGACAAAATTTGTTCCCTTAACAACTCTTCCATCATCTATATCTAAACAAGGTATTATGCGTTTTGTTAAAGACATTTCTACAAACCTTCCAATGACAAAATGTCGCTAATTTTAATTTTATTTTCATAAAGCGCTTTACCAATAATTATACCAGAAAGCCCCTTATCTTTTATTGCCATCAACTTTACAATATCTCGTGAACATGAAACTCCACCTGATGCAATTAATGGTATTTTTGTAAATGAAATAATTTCTTCAATCATATCAAGATTAATTCCATTTAACATGCCGTCTTTATTAACGTCCGTTAAGACTATCTCGGCTATCTGATGCTTTTCTAAAATTCGTATAAAATCTTTTATTTTATATGAAGTTGCATTATGCCACCCATCAGTAGTTAATTTATTATTTTTAATTGCAAGATCAACTATAATTTTGCTCTTTATCTCGTTATTTAAATCAAATAGAAAATCTGGATTTGAAAGAATTTTAGTGCCGATAATAACCTTATTTATACCTATATTTAAATATTTATTAATTGACTCTATCGATCTAATCCCGCCTCCAACCTGTATATAAATATCGGGGAACTTGCTTCTAATTTCTGATATTTTATTGAAATTAACCATAGCCCCATCTCTAGCTCCATCTAAATCTATAATATGCAGGTATGATGAGCCCTGGCTAATCCATTCTTCAGCTACCATAATAGGGTCATCCGAATAAGTTGTGACTTTATCGTATGCTCCCTTAGCTAATCTTACACACTTACCATCTTTAAGATCAATTGCTGGAAATATCTTCATATTAGATTCTCCAATTAATAAAATTTTGCAAAAATTGAAGTCCGTCTTTTGAACTCTTTTCAGGGTGAAACTGAACAGCTATAATATTTTCTTTTGACAATCCTGATGTAAAATCAAATCCATAAAATGTTTTTGATAAAATTTCTTCTTTATTTACAGGTTTAACAAAAAAGCTATGTACAAAATAAAAATAAGAATTATTTTTTATTTTTTTCCAAATTGGATGATTATGACACTGCTCTACTTGACTCCACCCCATATGTGGAATTTTTAGCTTATCTTTTAAATTATCTTTTATGCTTTTTACCTCTCCATCAAATATATCAAGACAACTAGTTACATTGTTTTCATCGCTAGAATTCATTAACACCTGTAAGCCCATACATATGCCTAAAAAGGGCTTTTCATAGATGGTTTTTTTAAACTCTTCTATATCTAGATGTTTATTAATATTTTTCATACATTCTGAGGCTGCGCCTTGTCCTGGAAAAACTATATGAGAACAATTTCTAATCTCATCCATAGAATTTGTAATTATTATCTTGGTATTCTTTTCGCTTACTTTTGCTAAAGCTTTTGACACACTATGTACATTGCCCATGCCATAGTCAATAACCGCAATTTCTGTCATTAGATTTTTTCTTTAGTTGATGGAATCCTATTTATATTTCTAGGGTCTATGCTAACTGAGGCTTTCAACGCCTTTCCAAATGCCTTAAATATTGTTTCAGCAATATGATGCGAATTACCTCCTCTTACATTATCTATATGAATGGTTGCTTTAGCATGATTTACAAAACCTTGAAAAAATTCTTGTATTAAATCAACATCAAAACTGCCAACTTTTGATCTTGGGTATGTAACATTATATTCTAAACCAGGTCTACCAGAAAAATCTAAAACTACTCTAGACAATGACTCATCTAGAGGGACATACGATGAACCAAATCTATTAATACCTAACTTATCTCCTAAAGCTTTATCTATTACTTGTCCTAAAACAATGCCTATGTCCTCAACAGTATGGTGAGCATCAATGTGCAAATCCCCGTTGGCATTAATATCAAGATCCAACATCCCATGTTTTGCAACTTGTTCCAACATATGTTCTAGAAAAGGCAAGTCTGCTTTTAATGACGATTTACCATTGCCGTCTAAATTTATCTCTGCAGTTATTTGCGTTTCTTTAGTATTTCTTTCGACTTTAGCTATACGATTTTTCATATGATATCTATAACATATTATAAGGATTTAAGCCATTTATTTACTTCGCGAGCAAGTAAATCAGAATTATCCCTGTAATAATGATCAACTTCGGGTATCATTATATTTTTAAATTTAACACCAAGATTTTTTGTAAAATAATTGGTATGCTCCATCACTGAGCTATAATCATATTCAGAATATATATTTAATATAGGTATGTTTAATAGACTATAGTCCAAATATTTATCTGGTACTTGACCCTTATCTACTGCACCTGCGCTAATTAAGATTATCGCCTTAAGTGAGTCCGGATTATATTTTCTAATAAATGAAGATAACATGTGTGTACCGCAACTATGTGCAATAATAATAATTTTTCCATTACTTTTTAACATATATTTTATCGCAGAATTTATTCTTTCATTTGAATACTTAAAAATATTTTTATAATCATAAAAAGTCTTGCCTTTCTTTAAAACTGGTAATTGTAATGAGAAAGTATTAAAAGCTAACAATAATTTCTGTCTGAGTGGCTCTATCACAAGAGGTTCTGTTGGGTGTAAGCCACGACCATGCAGTAATAATATAGAGTCTTGTGATGAATTATTTATATTTATTACTAAATTAAATTCTTTTTCTATGTTTGATTGAAGTTTAATAACTTCTGCATCAAAAATATATTTTGTTATTTGTTCATTTATATTCTGCTCCCTATTATAATCTGGCAGGTTTCCCCCAAAAGATAATAAAGGGAAGAATAATAAGAAATTAACTATTGATGCCGCTATTAACGATGCGATAATTATAAATATTTTATGATAAAAGTTCATTAGGTGAGTTAAATATTTCAAGAATTTTATTTGTAACCCCAGGTTCTAATAATGAGTGCCCGGCATCATTTATAATATAGATTTCAGATTTTTTGTGTTCCTCATATAAATCAAAAGCTTGTTTAAAAGGACAAACAATATCATATCTTCCATGCACTATATAAGTTTTAATATTTTGTATTTTATTTATATTTTTTAATATTTGATTATCTTGTATGAAGCAATTGTTAAAAAAATAATGAGTTTCAATCTTAGATAAGGAAACAGCGCAATCAGCAAATTGTTTTACAACATTCTGTGTTGGCAATAAAGATGAACATCTACCTTCCCACAAAGCCCATTTATGACAAAATTCAAGAGAGACCTTATCATCATCAAAATGAATCTTTTTATAAAATGTTTCTAATATATTATTTTGTTCGTTGTCTGAAACTCCTTCAATAAAATCTTTCCAATATTCAGGAAAAATAGAGTCGGCTCCTTTTTGATAAAACCACTGAATATCACCTTTACGACACAAAAATATGCCTCTTAAAACTAAAGAATGAACTAAATTAGGATAGGATTCTGAAAACAATAATGCCAAAGTTGACCCCCAAGAACCCCCATAAATTATGGTTTTAGGAATATGTAATTGATCTAAAATTTTTTTTATATCCTGCACTAAATCTTTTGAAGTATTATTTTCTATACATCCATATGGAGTAGATTTACCAGATCCGCGTTGATCAAAAAGAATAATCTTATAAATTGATGGGTTAAAATATCTTCTATATAAAGGGCTAGTTCCAGCTCCTGGCCCCCCATGTAAAAATAAAACTGGTATACCTTGTGGGTTACCAGACACTTCTACATATAAATTATGTATATCATCTACTTTCATCATGAAGCTTTCATAAGGTTTAATTTCTGGATATATTTTCATAATCTATCATTGTACGGATATGATGTGCCTTGTTTTCTAGTTTGAAATATTCTTAGACTCCACATATATTCAGCTAAGTTTTTATTTATCATTTGTTCAAAACACTTATTTATAATTATTGCATCACTACTAGCATCATTAGTAGGAAAATTTACTAAAGGCTTATTTATTTCAGTGATATATTCCTTAGTATCATTACAAAAATAATTTATACATGGTAAAACAGAACAATTTGTAAGCTCGACTATTTTTCTAATAGCAATTAAAGTTGATTTTTCTTCATCAAAAAATTTAGCAAACACAGAGTTATCTAACCCTAAGTCTTCGTCGCCAATATAATAAAATATGTTAGGCTTTTTCAGTGCTTTAATAATACTTTTAAATGGAAAATCAGTTCTAGGATAAACAACAACATTATCAGTTGATTTGCTTCTAGATTTCCCAACAAACCAATTAATTAATTCATTTCTAAATGGTTTATACATACTAATAATCGGGAATTCAGATATAGATCTACCACCAAAATCTATAGATGTTGAATGTGGAGTTAAGAGAATAACTCCTTTTCCTTTAGATAATTCATTTTTAATATAATTAATATTTTTGACTTTGCATACAGATTTTAAAACCTTATCGCTTCTCCACCATAAAATAGGTATATCAATAAAAGTTCTTCCTAAATTTTTAAAATATTTTCGTACTAAATTATCAACATCCTTGTCAGACATTGATTTAAAACATAAAGAGATATTTGTTTTAGCAATATTTCTTCTTTTTTTATTAGTAATGTATATTACTCTTCCTATCAGTTTTCCCAATTGAATTCTAATGATATGCGGTAAATAATTTAATATAAGAGACAATAATATCCCCAGCCAGGTTAGCCAATAATACGGCAAAAAAAACTTATACGAAAATTGCTCACATTCATATTGTTTTATATTAAGTGGGTTGTTCTTAGAAAGAAAAGGTTTATGTTTTTTCAACATAGTAAATTAGAATTTCCAAAAGTAAGGAGTAAAAATAATTAATAATGTATAGATTTCAAGTCTTCCTAATATCATAGCAAAAGATAGTATGTATTTTGCAAAAGTACTTAGCGGAGCATAGTTTTCAGCAACTATTCCAGATGCAGGCCCTAAATTATTTATGCATGAGGCAACTGCTGTTAAAGATGTTGTTATATCTAGACCCGAAAACATAAGAATGAGAGATAAAATTATGTACGATACAACATAAAAAATAAAAAAATTATAAATAGTGTTTGATAATTCATCATTAATTGTTTGCTGATTAATTTTGACGGTTACTTCTGCAGTTGGATGAAGTATTTTTAACATCTCCTTTTTTAAAAGCTTAAATAAAATAGCCACTCTCATTACTTTTATTCCTCCTCCTGTAGATCCTGTACAAGCTCCAATAAAACTCATTGTGATTAACATTGTAATAATAAAAGAAGGCCATGAATTAAATGATGCAGACGTAAACCCTGATGTTGTTGTAAAAGAGATAATTTGAAACATTAAATGTCTAAAATTAATTTCATTTGAATTTCCTAAATTTAGAAACATAAAACTTATAAATATAAATAAAAAGATAATAAAAACATAAGATTTAAATTCAGAATCTTTTAAATAAACGCTTAAATCTTTATGTCTAAATGACATAAAGTGTAAGATAAAATTTAATGCAGACAAGAACATAAAAATCATACAAAAAATTTCAATTAAAGGATTGTTAAAGTAAGCAATGCTAAGATTATGTGTTGAGAATCCTCCAATAGCAATTGTCGAAAAACTATGTGCAATGGCATCAAATAAGTTCATGCCGGCAGCATAATATGCTACAGCACATAATAAAGTTAGGCCTACATATATTGACCAAAGATTTTTTGCTGTTTCAGCAATACGAGGTGAAATCTTATTATCTTTAATAGGTCCAGTTGATTCTGCTTTATATAATTGCATACCACCAATTCCTAACATAGGAAGTATTGCAAGTGCTAATACAACTATTCCCATTCCCCCTAGCCATTGCAACATCTGTCTATACATAAGTATTGAAGGAGATAAATCATCAATATTAGTAATTACAGTAGCACCGGTGGTAGTCCAACCTGATATAGATTCAAATAATGCATCAGCAAAATTTAGTGACAACTGAGAATCCATTATAAATGGTATTGATCCAAAAAAACTTAAAACAACCCAAAAAGAAACAACAATTAAAAATCCCTCCTTAACTTTAATATCAGTTGTATCATTAATGCCCATATTAGGAAAATAAAGTATAGACGCAACAACTAAAATTATAAAAAAAGAATAAACAAAGGTCATTAAGTTGTTATCATTAAATATTATAGAAACAATAACCGGGATTAGTAGCGTACCACTAAACATCATCAACATAATTCCAATTATTCTTTTAATTAAGGGATAGTTCATTTGTAATTAAAAAAATCCTACGCTTACTTGAAACATTTTTTCTATTCTAGGTATTTCTTTTTTATCCAACACAAAAATAATGGCATGATCATTTGTTTTTATTTCTACATCATCATTGGCTAATATAACTTTGTTATTTCTAACTATAGCTCCAATTATGATGGTTTCTGGTAATTTTAATTGAGATATTTTTTTACCTACAAGTTTAGAAGTTTTAGAATCTCCATGAACTATAATTTCCATCGCCTCACCATCTCCTGTAGCAATTTGATGTACGCTCAGAATGTCACTCGCTCTAACAGCTGCTAATAACGATCCTATTGTTATATCTTCCGGAGAAACAACAATATCAATTTCTTTCGACACAAGATTTCTATAAGATGATTTATTCACTATTGCAATTGTTCTTTTCGCTCCCATATCTTTAGCAAGCTTGGCAGACAATATGTTCATTTGATCATCATTTGTTACTGCGCAAAAATAATCAACTTCATCTATATTTTCATTCTTAAGCATTGTTTCATCTGCAACATCATTATTTAATACTACTGCTGAATTTAAATTTTGAGATATTAACTTGGCGTTATCTTTGTCTTTTTCGATTATCTTAATATTATAAATTGATTCCAATTTTTCCGCTAACGCAGATCCTACTCTACCTCCACCTCCAATCATTACATTATGTGGCGTAACAACTGCCTTTCTTAATTCACTCATAAATCTCATATTTTCTTCAGTTGCTAAAAATAATACATCATCATCTGGCAGAATAAATGTTTCGCCGTTTGGTATAATAAACTTTTTATCTCTGAATATAGCAACAACTTTTACTTCAACATTTGGTAAATGATTTTTAAACTCTGAAAGTTTTTTCCCAGCTAAAGGTCCATTAGATAAAACAGTAGCAGCAATTACTTGAACCTGTCCTGATGCAAATTGAAAAGCTTGAAAAGCTCCTGGATGATCTAAAATATTTTTTACATATTCCGTGATTAAAATATTAGGACTTATTACATCGTTAATTGAAAAATTTTGTTTATCAAAACCATCTTCACTTCTTAAATATTCATTGGCTCTTAAGCGCGCGATTCTTTTAGGTACGTTAAAGAGAGTTTTTGCTACATGGCAAGCAGCCATATTAACCTCATCGCTTCCAGTGACAGCAATAACCATGTCTGAATTCTCGGCATCTGCTATTTTTTGTACTGATGGATATGAAGCTAAACCATGTACAGTCTTAATGTCCATTTTCTCTTTTAAGCCAGAAAGTACGCTCTTATCATAATCTACAAGAGTTATGTCATTTCCATCATCTGAGAGTACTTTTGCTACCGATGCACCAACTTGGCCGCCGCCGAAGACTAAGATTTTCTTCATGTTTAATATTGATTTGTTTTACACGAGTTCATTCTACACTAAAATTTAAAAATTATAATATATCTTCAAGGTTTATTTGTTAAAAAATGATTTAACTTTTTTTGAAAATAATGTATTGGAATTATATAAATCCCTTGCTGTTATTACATTTTTGCCTGGAAATTGGAGTTTTTCAATTTTTATGATTCCATCAGCAGCTTTTACTCCAAGGAAATCTGGATTAAAATTAGTAATTGTGCCTGAGGGTTCATTTGATTTTGTTTTCTCATATGAAACCTTCCAAATTTTAAATGTTGTATTAAAAAATGAGGTTTCAGCAACTGGCCATCCAACAAACGCTCTAACTTGACAGAAAATTTGTCTACAATTTTTCTTCCAATCAATTACCGCTTCACTCTTTTCTATTTTAGGCGCATAAGATGCATTATCATTGTTTTGAGCAATAAATTTTTCTTGATTTGAAAATGATTTAATAACATCATCGATATTGTCAGCAGCTAAGTTAGACAACTTATCTTGTAGTATTAAGGAGTCATCTTCATCAGAAATTGAATATTTGAAAGAAGAAATAATATTACCCTGGTCTAATAAACTATTTATTTGAAAAAAAGTAACACCAATTATATTGTCATCATTTAATAAGGATCGTTGAATAGGGGCCGCTCCACGCCACTGAGGTAAAAGGGAACAATGTATATTGATTGCTCCAATTTTAGGTATGTTTAAAATTTTTTCTGACAGTATCTTACCAAAAGAATAAACCAAAAGAATATCAGGAGATAATTTTTCTATCTCTGCAAGGAATGATGAATTGTTAATGTTTGGCGGATGAAATGTTTTAATTAAATTTTTTTCACCAAATTTTCCAACTGCGGTATTTGTACTTTTATTTCTTTTTCCCTTTTTTTTGTCTTGCGTAACAATGCCAATAACATCATAGTTTTTTTCTAAAACCTTTTTAAGGATAGTGCATGAATAAGATGGGCTTCCAAAAAATATTATTTTCAAGTTCTTATCCTATATAAATTTATATTGAATACGGTACATCCTTTCTTGGCATTAATTTTCCTTGCTCAGTAAGTTTTTTAATTTTTTTTGCTATTCTATCTCTCTTCATATCAGAAATATAGTCTACAAAAAGTTTTCCATCAAGGTGGTCAATTTCATGTTGTATACATACTGCCAATAAACCATCAGCTTCCATTTCAAGTGTTTTACCATATAAATCTTGCTTTTTTATAGTAACGTTATTAAAACGTTCCACTTTTTCATAAAAACCTGGGACTGATAAACATCCTTCTTCAAATTGAATTTTATTTTTTTTTGTAAGGATTATAGGGTTTACGAGAAAAATTGGCTTATTTTTTTCTTCGCTGATATCAATCACTATTAGTCTTTTTTGAATATTCACTTGTATTGCGGCTAATCCTATACCTTTAGAATCATACATCGTTTCAAGCATGTCTTTGGCAAGATTTCTAAGATTTTTATCAAATATATCAACGTCTAACCCTTTTTGTCTCAGTCTATTATCTGGGAAATGTAATATTTTTAATTTATCCATATTTGAAATATTTTTAAAAATGTATTGTAATGTCCATCATTTTAATAGTATAAAGTAAAAAATATATATTTATAACAGTAAACTTTAAATGAAAAATTTATTAATAGTAGAGTCTCCAACAAAAGTAAAATCCATTCAGAAATTCCTGGGGGATGACTATAAAGTCCTTGCTTCTGTAGGACATGTAAGAGATTTAATTGCTAGCGGTGGTAAAGGAATAGATGTTGAAAAAAACTACAAACCTGTATGGAAAGTTTCTAGCGGAAAGAAAGATATTATTGATGAAATTAAAAAATTTTCAAAAGATGCTGAAACGGTATATTTTGCTACTGACCCTGACAGAGAGGGGGAAGCAATATCTAAACATATATATGACATATTGGATCAAGCAAAACTTTTAGAAAACAAAAAAACCTATAGGGTTGCATTCAATGAAATTACTGAAAGCGCTGTACTCTCAGCTATGAAAAAACCAAGAGAAATATCTCATAATCTTTGGAATGCTTATGTTGCCAGAAGAACACTGGATTACTTAATGGGGTACGACATATCAGAATTCCTGTGGAAAAAAGTTAGTAGATTCGCAAGAGGGGGAAGGGTTCAGAGCCCAGCACTGAGATTAATTGTAGAAAGGGAAAAGGAAATAAATGCGTTTAATCCAATTGAATATTGGATAACAACCCTCAATGCATGCACTAAAGAAGATTGCATTGACTTAGAATTAGTAACCATTGATGGTGAAAAGATAAAAAAAGGTAATATCACAAGTATCCTAAATTCTAAAGAGGCAACATCAATCAAGAATGAACTTAGTAATTTCAAAGAAATAATAATTCATGATATAAAAACATCTGAAAGAAAGATGAGGCCTAGCGCTCCTTTTACTACTGCCTCATTACAACGTGCTGCGTATTCAACTTTAGGTTTTTCAGTTAAACAAACTTCTAGTATTGCTCAAAGACTTTATCAAGGTATGGCGTTAGAAGACGGAGAAACTGTTGGGTTGATTTCGTATATGCGTACAGACTCCACTAATTTGTCTGATGATTGTTTAAAGGATATTGGAGATTTTCTAGATAATAATTACCCAAAACTTAAAGCTGAAGAAGTAAGAAAGTATTCGAAAAAAGTTAAAAATGCACAGGAGGCGCATGAGGCAATACGCCCAACCGCTATTAATAACACTCCAAATAAGATTAAAAAGTACCTTGAAGAGTCGGAATATAAGCTATATGAACTTATTTGGAAACGAACAGTTGCTTCACAGATGGTTGATGCTGTGAATCAACAAGTGGCGATAGATTTTAATTTAGGTGAAAAATTTGGATTTAAATATAGCGGCTCATTCTTAAAACATAATGGTTTTAAAGAAATATATGATTTATCTGATAATGATCAAAAAGATAAGTTTAATAAAAAAATACTAGAAAAACTTAAAAAAGATGATGTGTTAGATATAAAAGATATAGCTATAGAACAGAAATTTACACAACCACCTCCTCGATATAATCAAGCAAGTTTAATTGAGGCGCTTGAAGAATTGGGGATAGGTAGACCATCCACCTATGTAACAATTATCTCTAAAATACTAGATAGCAACTATGTAGATCCAGATGCAAGCAATTTTCAACCTACAGCTCTAGCTACCGTAGTTTGTGATACATTAACAAAACACTTTAGTAATGATTTAGTTGATTTCGAGTTTACCGCAAGACTAGAGGATAATCTTGATTTGATAGCAAATGGAGAACAAGACCCAATGGTATGTATTAAGGGTACTTACGAACCATTTAGAACTAATTTGGAAGAAAAGCTAGAGACCGTTGATATATCGGAACAAAGAGAATTAAAGAATCTAGGAATGCATCCTGACACAAAAAGACCCGTCACGGTCAGATTAACAAAATATGGCCCAACAATTCAAATGGGGACAAAGGAAGATGAAGAAAAACCAAAATGGGCGCCATTAACGTATGAAATGAAAAAAAATATTGAATCAATTACGATGGATGATGCGATAAAGTTGTTTGCTTTACCTCTAAAAATAGGAATTCATAATGGGGAAGAAATTTTAGCAAACATTGGGCCATATGGGCCATATCTAAAAAACGGTAAAACTAATGTTAGCGTGAGAGATCGTGATATTTTTGAAATACAAGAACAAGAGGCAATAGAGCTAATAAAAGAAAAAATAGAAATAGATGCAAATATAAATATAAATTTTTTTGAAGAATCTGGTATTAAAGTTCTAAATGGTAGATTTGGCCCTTATATTACTAACGGAAAAGTTAATGTAAAAATCCCTAAAGATGTGGAGCCAAAAAGCTTAGATGAAGAAAAATGCATTGAAATGATTAAAAATGCACCTCCAAAGCGAAGAGGGAAACGTAGGTTCAGCTCTAAAAAGACATGATCACAGGAAATTGTGATGAAGCCGTAAGATTTCTGAAAACAGGGTCTGTGATTTGTTATCCTACTGAAGCAGTTTATGGATTAGGGTGTGACCCATGGTGCGAAACAGCTGTAAATGAAATATATAAAATAAAAAACAGAACAAAAGATAAGCCTTTTCTTTTAGTAGCCTCTAGTGTTGAACAATTAAATAAATTAGTTAACATCAAAAAAATTACTGATGAAGTTAAAAATTCATGGCCCGGGCACAACACTTGGCTAATTCCATCAAAACTTTCAACGCCTAAATGGCTTGTAGATTCTAAGACAAATTTAATTGGAGTACGAGTATCAAATCACCCAGTAATTATTGAAATATGTAAAAAATTTGATAGCCCCATAATTTCAACAAGTGCTAACAAAAGCCATGAGACCTCTATAAATAACAAGCAAGGTGTCATAAATATGTTGTCAGATAATATAGATTTTCTAGTTGATGGCAATTTAGGTAATGAGAAAAAACCTAGTATAATAAAAAATATGATAACAAATAAAATAATACGAAAATGACTAAAACTAATGATTACAAATTAATAGAGTCAAAGTTTAAAAAAATACAGAAAAATATTTTTAATAATTTTATAAATATTGACAAAAAATCTAAAAATAAAAAGATAAATTGGAAATATAAAACTGGTGGTGGTGGCACTAGCATAGGAATTTATAATGGAAAAATTATTGAAAAAGCTGCTGTTAATTTTTCATCTATTAGCGGTAAAATTATTCCCAGTAGTGCTTTATCAAAAAAACTTGGTCAACATAAACAATTTCGTGCGACAGGTGTGTCAGTAGTTGTACATTCTCAAAATCCTTTTGTTCCATGTTCCCACTTAAATGTAAGACACTTTGAGCTTTCAAAAAATAAATGGTGGTTTGGCGGAGGATATGATTTAACTCCATATTTTCCTTATGCAGATGATATAAAATTATGGCATAGCAATACTAGAAAAATGTGTGATAAGCATGATAAAAAATACTATAAAAATTTTAAAAAGCAGTGCGATAAATATTTTTATCTTAAGCATAGAAAAGAAAAAAGAGGTGTCGGCGGTATATTTTTTGATAATTTAAATACTAAAAGCAAAAACCATTATATGTTTTTTTTAGAAGACGTTGTTAGTTCCTTTTTAGAAAGTTATATAAAAATTATAAATAAAAGAAGCTCTAATAAATATAATAAAAGCCATAAAGAATTCCAACTTTATAGGAGGGGTAGATACGTTGAATTTAATCTGATATACGATAGAGGTACGCTATTTGGTTTACAATCAGATGGTAGAGCTGACTCAATATTGATGTCTATGCCACCACAAGCGGAGTGGTCTACAATAAAATCAAAAACTTTGATGAACTACGAAAAAAAACTACTGAAATTTTTATAATTATTTTTTAAAGAGATTATTTAATACTTCTTGATTAAACTCTTTCTCTTTGTCATTAAGTTTTACAATAGCGGTAGTTAATCTAGATATGCAATTTAACTTTCCTTGATCATTGCATATATCTATATTCCAAACATGAACCGTTTTCCCTAGGCTTGCGACAGTAGTCTTTCCTGTAACATAACCACTTGATACTGGTCTAACATGGTTTGCGTTTATTTCTAAGCCAACAGCTTTTTGGTTTCTCATATCAATACACATATTTGATGCTATGCTTCCAAGAGCTTCGGCTAAAACACATGAGGCTCCTCCATGTAAAATGCCTCTGGATTGTCTAGTAAAATCTTCAACTGGCATTCTAGCCACTATATAATCATCACCCAATTCGATAAATTCTATACATAAATGCTTATTTAAATTGTTATTTCTGAGAGAAATAACGTGTTCCAGTGTAAAATCTTCATGCCAAATAGACATAAACCCTCCATTGTTTTAATTCTTGATAGATTAATATATCATCTTCTCTTAAAATAAAAAGTGTTAGAGTATCATAATGAAAAAAAGATTTCCAAATACACGCTTACGAAGACTGAGGACTACAAAATCTCTTAGAAATCTAATAAGAGAAAATACTCTTTCACCTCATGACTTGATACAGCCAATATTTCTTATTGAAGGAAAAAATAAAATAGAGAAGATAAAAACTATGCCTAATATATTTAGGCATACTGTTGATAAGGCAATAGTAGAAATAAAAAAACTAAAAAAACTTGGTATTGAGGCAATTGCCTTGTTCCCATGTATTAATAAAAAACACAAAGATTTAACTGGTAGTGAATCTTATAACGCTAATGGGCTTATACAAAAAGCAATTTCAGAGATAAGATTGAAAATTGACAACATTACAATAATAACTGACGTAGCACTTGATCCATATACATCGCATGGCCAAGATGGAATTATTTCCAAGAAAGGCGAGATTTTAAATGATGAAACGATAGAGGTTTTAATAAAACAATCCTTAAGTCATGCTAAATGCGGTGCAGATATTATTGCGCCATCAGATATGATGGATGGGAGAATAAAGAAAATACGTCAAGCGTTAGAGAAAAATTCATATCATAATACGATACTTCTTTCATACGCTGCAAAATATTCATCAAATTTTTATGGACCTTTTAGAGATGCAGTAGGTTCTACAAAAAACCTAGGGTTATCAAATAAAGATACATACCAAATGGACTATTCCAATAAAAAAGATGCTATCAATGAAGTTGAGTTAGATATTAATGAAGGAGCAGATATTGTTATGGTAAAACCAGGTCTCCCATATTTAGATATTGTTAGCAGGATTAATGAAAAGTTTAATATCCCGATATTTATTTATCAAGTTAGCGGCGAGTATTCTATGATAAAGGCTGTTTCAAAAAATAACTGGCTAACTGAAAAAAAGATAGTTCTTGAAACTCTTTCATGTATGAAACGAGCAGGAGCTAATGCAATTATTACTTATTACGCAAAAGAAGCATTAAAATGGATGAAATAAAAAAATTTGCTGTTATAGGGAACCCTATTAAACACAGTCTGTCTCCAAATATACATAAAGAGTTTGCTAAACAACAAGGCATAAGTATTCAGTATAAAAAAATTGAACCAGAGTTTGATAATTTTGAAACACACGCGCAAAGTTTTTTTTCAAAAAAAGGTTTTGGCGCAAATGTAACCATACCTTTTAAAAATCAAGCATTTATTTTTGCTGATGACCACGATATATCTTCGTTAGAGTGTGGCTGCGCTAATACCTTAATAATGCAAAATAATAAAATTAAATCTTTTAATACAGATGGAGAGGGTTTTATCAAAGATTTAAAAGAAAAAAATATTTCTCTAGCAAAAAAAAATATATTAATTTTAGGGGCAGGTGGATCTGCCAGAAGTATTATAAATTCTTTAAGTAAAATTGACATTGAAAAAATAGATATTCTTAGTAGAACACAAACAAAAGTGGAAGAATTAATTGATAAATACAAAAATATATCTAATGTGTGCAATTATAAAGATGGTATTAGATATGACTTAATTATAAATACAACTCCAATTAGCCTAAAAGATGGAAAAATAAATTTTCCGACTGATATTTTTAACTCTTCGAGTATCAGTTATGATTTATTTTATTCAAAAACTACTACAAATTTTCAGTTATGGTCAAAAAATAATGGCGCCATTAAGGCTTATGATGGACTGGGCATGCTTATTGAACAAGCGGCATTATCGTATGAAATTTGGAATAATTTTAAGCCAAACACAAAAAATATAAAAAATGTTCTTAGCTTTACGTAAGATATTCATTTTTTAAATCTACATAACATTTTGCAGAGTATATAAGAAAACTTATCTCTTTTTCAGTGAGCTCTCTGACTCTTTTTGCAGGCGAACCCAAATATAGATAGCCACCCTCTAAATGTTTTCCTGGTCCGACAAGTGTTCCAGCGCCTATCATTGTATCTGATGCAATTTCTGCGCCATCTAAAACTATACTTCCCATCCCAATCAAAACCCTGTCTGCTATTTTGCATGCATGTATAATCGATGAATGTCCAACTGTGACATCATTTCCAATTGTCACGGGAAAGCTGGGAGAATATTTACTCTTATGCGTTACGTGAATTATTGTGCCGTCTTGTATATTTGTTCTTTCTCCAATTATAATAGGGTTGATATCACCGCGTGCAACAGCTTGTGGCCACATAGCGCTATCTTTCCCTATTTTTACATTTCCTATGACAGTTGATTGTTCATCAATATACACAGTTTTATGTATGTCTGGACTAAAATTTTTAAATAACCTTATCATG
>CESL01141212.1_pt1 | contig 21205 bp, 23 predicted proteins | sample 531221 | NCBI WGS metagenome assembly CESL01 (sample SAMEA2622197, study PRJEB7988) | marine metagenome | biome: marine biome (ENVO:00000447); feature: mesopelagic zone (ENVO:00000213) & marine oxygen minimum zone (ENVO:01000065); material: "saline water (ENVO:00002010), including plankton...
GCTGTACCTATTGGCACTGATACTTTTTTACCTGCCAACTCTGAAGCGTTATTAGCATCAATTTCAAGAGCTGATGCAACAACACAGTTGTCGTTATCAGCGTAGCTAACTGCAACATCGACAATTTGCAAATCTTGTCCTGTAGATGCAGCCACAATAAATGGCGGAACACCTTGACTCACTGAAATATCAATATCCCCAGAAGCCATTGCAGCAGACATTGCTGTGCCTGTGCCAAAAGCCTTCCAGTTTACTTTCATTCCTAATGCTTCGTCATATGCTCCAATTTGCTTAGCATATTCAAAAGGCATAGGCCACTCTTCAAAATAAGCAACATTTAACTCATCTAGAGCCATAACATTAAGAGTAGCTACTGCACCAACAATGGTGGTACCTATTTTTTTATAAACATTTTTCATATCTTCTCCTTTAGTAATAATTTGAAAAACAAATATAAGTAAAAAAAAATGTCCTATTTAAGGGGCTATGTTAGTCCCTTAAAACAGCATTATTATTTATACCTAAACAAGATAATACCATTAATAATTATCTTATTTGTGGAAAGTTTATTCGAAATATCAAATAGAAGTATATAAATATAGGTCCAATGATCGATAATTTACTATACCAACAAAATAAATAGTCTATTTCGAATACTACTATAGATTTTTATCAAACTAGACAATAAAAAGGCCAGCTAGCTGGCCTTTAAATGATTACATAAATAGTTATTATTTAATTAACAATCTCAACTTTTGAATCTGTTGCTGATAGGCTAAGTTTTGTATTAATAAAGATATAATTGGAATGAATGAATATTAACTAAATTTAATTTCCATTAGGATATGTTCAATATTAGCCTCAAAATATGTATCACCGTAAGGGGAGAATCCTAATTTCAAATAAAAACCTTTTGCATGTAATTGTGAGCCAAGGAAAACTCTTTTAAATCCTTTGTCTAAAGCCTCGCTTACAAGTGCATTTACAATGTCTGAACCAAAACCTTTGTTTCTAAAATCTTTAAGTATAGCAATCCTTCCTATATGTCCATCCTGAAGCATTCTTCCTGTGCCTATATAGTCATCATTTTGCTGTACGAGTACGTGTATTGCATTGCTATCCTGACCATCAAAGTCAATCTGTGAATCAACATTCTGCTCATTAGTAAAAACTTCTTGCCTGATAGATATTATTTTGGGGCTGTATTTCTTACTAAATTTTACTAATATAGGTTTATTCAAAAGTTACTCCTTTGAAATACTATTGCAGATTTGTAGGATAAACAAATATGCGTCAAATTTATAAAGGTTAGAGAATATTAGAGAAACAACTATATGTCAAATATTTGCTTTAATTTCAACACTTCTAATATTATTTGCTAATCTGTCTAAGGAAGCATTTATAAGCTTATAGGAGCCGTCAGCGCCATATAGTTTGGATATTTCTACTGACTCATTGATGACTACCCTGTAAGGAACTTCAGGGTGAAATTTTAATTCATAGGCGCCCAAATACAATACAGCATGCTCAACAGAGCCTAATTCTTCGGTACTCCTGTTTATTGTTGGGTCTATTAATTCGTCAAGGATAGTGATATTTTTATGGATATTTCTTAGCAGATTAGAAAAGAAAGACTTTGATATTTTGCCCTCTTTTTGGTTTAAAAATTGATGCTCTATTATTGCCAAGTCTTCTCCAGACGTTAGCCACTGATATAATGCTTGAACAACTCTCTCCCTAGAGCGCTGCTTTGATGTCTTGATTGCCACAATAAGTTATAGTTATTTTGAATTAATCTGATTAACTAAATACATCATCTCGATTATTGCCATGGCTGCCTCTTCACCCTTGTTGCCTTTTTTACCGCCTGCCCTGTTAAGTGTTTGCTCCATATTGTCAGTCGTGAGCACCCCAAAAGATACAGGTATTTCGAAATTGTATCCTACTTCAGCAACACCTCTAGAGCATTCATTACAAACATAGTCAAAGTGTGGGGTCTCACCCTGAATAACAGCACCTAAAGTTATTATTCCGTCATAAATATTTGCACCATTAGATACTTGCTTAGCTAGACTTTTAGCCATCAAAGGAATTTCAAACGCCCCTGGAACATAAAAGATATTAACATTATTATTGTCAATTCCATATTTTTCCAGAGTGTTCATAGAGCCTTCTAATAAACTATCCCCAATATCTTTATAATAATATGCAACCACTATTGCGATTTTTGCATCACTAAGGAAAGATTTGTTTGTATTTTTATCAAACTTGTAACTAGCCATAACTATTTCCTATTTTGTTGTTAGCTTTCCGAGTTAACGTAATCACTAACCTCAAGGCCAAATCCTTTAAGAGCGTTAAGTTTTCTAGGGGTTCCTAAAATTTTCATATTTTTTACCCCAAGGTCAGATAATATTTGAGCACCGATACCGTAAGTTTTAATATCGTCTCCCTGGTCTTTATCCGAAACGTCTATATTTTCTAGAATAGACTTTTCAGTTTGCATTCTAAGCAATAAAAAAACACCGGATTCTGACTTAGCAATATATTGTAGAGCGTCTTCAATATTAAAACTACTACTGCTCTCCCTTAATACATCCTTAAAGGTATCCTCCATATGAACCCTAACACGAACCTGCTTTTCTGGTTCAATTTTTCCTTTAACAAGGGCTAAATGGGTTTCGTTATGAATACTGTCATAAAAAGAAACCAATCTAAAGTTAGCATACTTAGTTTTGAATTTTCTCTCACCTATGCGCTCAATTGTTTTCTCGTTTTTTATTCTATAGCTTATTAAATCTTCAATTGTGCCCCATTTTATGCCATGTTTTTCAGAAAATATTTCTAGATCATCTCGTCTAGCCATTGTTCCATCATCATTCAATATTTCCACGATAACTGAGGCAGCCTCAAAGCCTGCCAATCTAGCTAAATCACAGCCAGCTTCTGTGTGTCCAGCACGAATTAAAACGCCGCCTGTTTGAGCCATTAAGGGGAACACATGTCCAGGCTGTACAATATCTTCAGGGGAAGCATCATTAGCTACAGCATCCAAAATTGTTTTTGCTCTATCAGCTGCAGAAATGCCAGTGGTTACACCATGTGTAGCTTCTATAGATACGGTAAAGTTAGTGCCATTAGCATCATTATTACTACTAACCATCAGTGGTAACTTGAGCTGTTTACAGCGCTCTTGAGTTAGCGTCAAACATATAAGGCCACGTCCATGTATAGCCATAAAATTTATATCTTCTTTGGTGACTGTTGCTGCTGGAACTATTAGGTCTCCTTCATTTTCACGACTCTCATCATCCAAAAGAATTATCATTTTCCCTTGTCTGTAATCGTCTAATATGTCTTCAATAGATGCTTTCATCGCTATTTATTATTAATTATGTTGGACTTTAAAAGTTGCTCTAGGTGGCGGGCAATTATATCAACTTCTATATTTACACAATCAGATATTTCTAATTGTCCCAAATTAGTTACATTCATAGTGTGTGGAACAATATTAATATCAAACACATCTTCGTAAATTGAGTTAACTGTTAGACTAACTCCATTGATACATACTGAGCCCTTTTTGGCAATATATTTTACTAGGCTCATTGGTGCCTTAATTTTGTAACGAGTAGAATCACCTTCTGCAAATATATCCATAACTGTTGCAACCCCATCAACATGTCCGCTAACTAAATGACCGTCTATTCCTTGATTTATGCGTAGTGCTTTTTCAAGATTAACATTGTCATTAATCTTTAGGCTGTCAAAGGTTGAACAGTCTATAGTTTCTTTTGAAATATCAGCTTTAAAATAATCTTCACCAACCTCTATAACTGTCAGGCAGACTCCATTTACCGATATGCTGTCTCCAATATCCACATCAGAGAAATCAATATCTAAACTTGTAAAGCTGAAAACTGCACCAAAAGAAGACTGATCCTTTGTTCTAATTGTTCCCAGTGCTTGAGTGATTCCAGTAAACATAATACAAATTGACAATGTTAAAGGGTGCGAATTTTACTCTAATTATTTATTATTATCGCCTATTTGTCTTCAAGACAATAGCAAAAGTTTGCCCCAAATAGCACAATTACCCAAGCCAGATATATCCAAATAATTACCATCATTAAAACAGATAATGTGCCATATATGACTTCATAAAAATTAAAGTATTGGATATAAAAGAACATTGCATGTTTGATTATTTCTAGCAATGTAGCTGCAATAATGCCAGCCTTAGTGGCACTAATAAAACGTACTGGCTCTTCAGGTACTACAAAATACATAATTGAAAACCCAAAACTGGACAATAATAGCGGCACAATAAATGAGTTATATAAATCTATAGACAAAACATCAAATAACTCTAATGCCATAACATATGAACTGGCAAACAATGAAACACCAATCAATATTGGGCCTAAAAATAATACAAACAAGTATGAGGCAAGCCCTTTCATCCAATGACGTCGATGATTAGAGTGCCATACTAGGTTTATACGCTTATCTATTTCGTATAACAATAATAGAACCGCAAAAATCAGAAAAATAGAGCTTAACCCCTTTATTGATTGAGCTTGAAATATGAATTGTTGTATATATCCAATAGCTAAATCGTGATTCTGAGGAATTAGCTGATTAAACAGGAACTCTTCTAAATGGCTTTGAAAATCTACAAAGTATGGCGATAATGAAAAAATACTTAAAGCAAGAGAAAGCCCTGGGACAATAGCAAATATGGTGGCAAATGAGAGTACTGCAGCAGAATCAAAGCTATCACGATCAATAAATCTTTTTAATGCCGCATTAACCATTTCAATTCATACTGAGTAAGTAATCTTCATAGTTGCCAGAATAGTAGTGCATTCCATCTTCTTTTAGTTCGACCACTTTGGTGGAAAGGGAGGACACAAACTCTCTATCATGGCTTACAAAGATAAGTGTACCATTGTAGTTATCTAAAGCAAGATTTAGGGCTTCTATTGATTCCATATCTAAGTGGTTAGTAGGCTCATCCATAACCAATACGTTAGGCTTTTGGAGCATCAATTTACCAAACATCATACGCCCTTTTTCTCCACCAGAAAGAGACTTGACATTTTTCTTAATGTCTTCCTTTCCAAATAACATTTTTCCAAGAACAGAGCGCATTGCTTGTAGATCATCTTTTTCACTTTTAAATTGGCTCATCCAGTCAAGCACACTCATATCTTTCTCGAAATAGTTACTGTTATCCTGTGCATAGTAGCCCACATTTACGTTTTCGCTCCACTTGATTTTGCCTTTGTCTGGCTCTATTTTACCTACCAATGTTTTCAATAAAGTGGTCTTGCCTATACCGTTTTGTCCAATAACAGCAACCCTTTCACCAACTTCAAACAATAGATTAATGTCTTTTAATACTTTTAAATCATCAAAACCTTTTTCCAAATTATTAATTTCAATAACATTCCTGTGAAGTTTGTTTTCTTGATTAAAAATAATATATGGGCTTACTCGAGAAGAAGGCTTAATGTCATCTAAAGTTATCTTGTCTAACTGCTTCATCCTCGAAGTAGCCTGCCTTGATTTTGACGCATTAGCAGAGAACCTTGAGACAAAATGCTTTAACTCTTTTATTTTGGCCTCCTTTTTTGCATTATCTGACTGCATTTTTTCTTGAATAGCCGTTGAAGCAATCATAAAATCATCATAATTACCTGGAAATACATTAATTGCTCCATAATCAATATCTGCCATATGTGAGCAAACACTATTTAAAAAGTGCCTATCATGGGATATTATTATCATTGTAGCTTTGCGGTCTTTTAATACACCCTCTAACCAGCGAATTGAGTTAATATCAAGGTTGTTTGTTGGTTCATCTAGCAAAAGAATTTCAGGGTCAGAAAAAAGCGCTTGAGCCAATAGAACTCGAAGTTTCCAGCCTGGTGCAATCTCACTCATAAGGCCATAATGCTGACTTTCAGGAATATCCAACCCTAACAATAGCTCGCTCGCCGAAGATTCAGCCATATAACCATCCATCTCAGCAAATTGCATTTCTAGTTCAGCAACCTTGATTCCATCTTCTTCACTCATTTCTGGTAATGAGTAAATTCTATCTCTTTCTTTCTTAATTTTCCACAACTCAGAATGGCCCATAATAACTGTATCGACTACACGAAAATCTTCAAATGCAAACTGGTCTTGTCTCAATATCCCTAAGCGTTCTCCCTCACTAACACTAACAGTGCCGTTAGTTGCTGCTAGCTCAGAAGTAAGAATTTTCATAAAAGTTGACTTGCCGCAACCGTTAGCGCCAATTAAACCATATCTATTGCCATTTTGAAATTTGATAGATATGTTTTCAAATAGAGGTTTTTCACCAAACTGCATGGTGATATTTGCAGTAGAAATCATAAAGTAATAATATTAATTCACAAAAAAATAAGTATTATACTCACTGCTAGTCATATTCCAAATCATTAAGTATAAATTAAGCTAGTTATTTTTTTGCTTTTTGTTTGGAGTATAAAATAGATATATATTGCCAATACTATTAATAATGAAAACTGGCCAATCACCTGACTCTACATTACTAACAACAATACTTGCTCTGATAACTCTTGGGTGGCTAATGTCATTCTCCGCCTCTCTTGGTAGATTTGATAGCTATGCATTTTTTATAAAACAGAGCCTGTCAATAATGCTAGGACTTGGCGCTGGGCTAGTAATGCTAAATATGTCTACATCATTACTTAAAAAATATTCAGCTTTATTGTATTTTTTTACTCTAATATTATTAATAGCAGTGTTTTTACCTGAGCCAATTGGGCGTACAGTTAATGGCTCAACTAGATGGGTTAACCTTGTTATATACAATTTCCAGCCATCAGAGATGATGAAGGTGGCTATGATACTTTTTATGGCTGGATTTCTAACAAGACAACAAAATGATCTAAAAAATCCTTGGTTAGTTCTTTCAAAAACTTTATTAATAGTTGGCGCAGCAGCTTTGCTTATAATCCTCGAGACAGACCTAGGCGCTACAATAATTATAACACTTACAGCCTTAAGTATGCTTTTTGCAGCTGGTACATACCTTAAACAACTCATTTATGTTGGGGCTTCATTGTTTACAGGAGCTGGCATCTTTATATACTTAGACGAGGTCAGAAGAAATAGGCTGTTTGAATTTTGGCAAGAAGATTTATGGTTGAATAGTAGTCAAAAAGTACACCAAACTAAACAGGCCTTAATTGGTATAGCAAGAGGTGACTGGACAGGAACTGGTATAGGTGCAGGTATACAAAAATACTCTCTCCTTCCTGAGGCGCATACTGACATGGTGTTTGCCGTTATCGGAGAAGAGTTAGGGGTAGTTGGAATGCTGTTTGTTCTTTTTTGTTTTGCATATATTATTGGAAAGGGCTTTAATATAGCAAAAAATGCTCTTAAAAATGGCCACAAATATAGTTCATATGTTGCCTTTGGTATTTGTTCTTGGTTTTCTATGCAGATAAGCGTTAATATTTCAATGAATCTAGGTTTGATACCTCCTAAAGGCTTCACCTTGCCTTTAATTAGTTATGGTGGAACTAGCATGATTTTTTCAATAATAGCTCTTGCAATATTACTAAGAATTGACATGGAAAATAGAGCCGAATACTCTAGGCAAAAGCAGTATGTCTAAGACTAAAAAGATACTAATAATGGCCGGAGGCACCGGAGGTCACGTATTTCCTGCATTGGCTATAGCTAAAAATCTAAGGAGTCATTCGACTCAAGTGGAATGGCTAGGCACAGTCAAAGGACTTGAGAAAAATTTAGTACCTAAAAATGGCTTTTTTTTGCATAGAGTTATGGCTGTAGGTTTGCGAGGAAAAAATATAATTAGCCTTATCAAAGCGCCATTTTTTTTGACAGTCGCACTATTTCAAACAGTAAAGGTATTTATAACATTTAGGCCTGATATAGTTGTCGGTATGGGTGGCTTTGTATCTGGCATTGGCGGATTGGTCGCATATATTTTTCGAAAGCCATTAATTATTCATGAACAAAACGCCTTACCTGGAACAACTAATCTATTATTGTCCAAAATAGCAACTCAAACCTTCCAGGCATTTGAGAATACATTTACAAAAAATACCAATGTTATAACTAGCGGCAATCCAATATCTTTTAAGGTAATAAAGAAACTAGATAGAAATATCCCGTTAAACTTATTAGTTTTAGGTGGCTCACTTGGGGCTAAAAGTATTAATGATTGCATTCCTCACCTTAACACAGAGCTAAATATATGGCATCAAACTGGCGAGCAACATTTTGAAGATGTTAGGTCTACTTATGATACGGCAGGAATAGAAAGAACTGTTTTAACTATAGAGCCTTTTATTGAAGATATGGCAAAAGCATATGCATGGTCAGATATAGTTATATGTCGTTCTGGAGCAATGACAGTTTCAGAACTCATAGCTACAAATAGTGTTGCGATAATGATCCCATTTCCTTATGCGGTTGACGATCACCAAACAAAAAATGCGGAAATATTGAGTAATAAAAGTGCAGGAATATTGTTGCCACAAGAGCAATTAAATCCTGAAAATTTAGACAACATAATTAAAAACCTTTCTATAGAAGAAATGTCAGTTCGTATAAAAAGTTTAAAAAATAAAGACCCAGTAGGGTTGATTAGCGATTATATATTAATGCCCAATCTTTCAAATAAATCCTGATCTTTTTGGATACTCGGGTTATCTGTGGTAAGCAACTGTTCTCCATAAAAAATTGAGTTTGCACCAGCAAAAAAACACATAGCCTGCATTGCCTCACCCATTTCAGTACGACCGGCAGAAAGACGAACTACAGATTTAGGCATTAAAATACGGGCAACTGCTATTGTGCGCACAAACTCAGTTTCAGTAGGTGGAGCTACATTTTCAAGTGGAGTTCCCGGGATAGGAACTAATAAATTAATTGGCACACTGTCGGGATGCTTTTCAAGATTAGCTAAAGACTGCAGCATAGATGCCCTATCTTTTTGCCCTTCTCCTAGACCTAATATACCTCCACTACAAACATTTATGTTGGCATTCTGAACAGCTTCTAGAGTATCCAGTCTGTCCTGAAAATTGCGGGTAGTAATAACGTTTGAATAGTTTTCTTTTGAGGTATCTATATTATGGTTGTAATAGTCTAAACCTGCTTCTTTTAAGGTGTGTGCTTGGTCCTGTGATAGCATACCTAGGGTTACACAAGTCTCCATACCTAAATCCTTAACACCTTTAATCATAGGTATAACCTTGTCTAAGCTCTTGTCTGTTGGGTTACGCCAAGCTGCACCCATACAAAACCTTGAGGCTCCATTTTTTTTAGCTTCTTCAGCTTGGGCTAAAACTTGCTCAATTTCCATTAATTTTTCTCTTTCAAGGCCTGTGTCATACTTTGAACTTTGTGAGCAATATGAGCAATCTTCGGGACAGGCACCTGACTTGATATTTAATAATGAACTGACCTGGACTTGGTTTGGGTCGAAAACATCGCGATGAATAGCTTGTGCCTTAAATAGCAGATCATTAAATGGCATTTGAAAGAAAGCGTTAATCTCCTCTATACTCCAATCATTTCTAATCTCAATCATGTCAATATTTTCAATTTTTTTTATTAAAGTAATTTTATAGTAAGAAGAATAATTTTGGAATAAAAAAGCCGCGCATTGCGCGGCTTTTATATTTACATAGTAAAATTATTAACAGCTGTAATAAAGATCAAATTCTAGAGGCTGTGGAGAAGCTCTCATTGCTGTCACTTCTTCCATTTTTAAACTAATAAAAGAATCTATCACATTATCAGTAAAAACTCCGCCTTGCTTAAGGAATTCACGATCTTTATCTAACTCATCTAGAGCTATATGAAGCATCCCGGCAACTTTTGGTATGCCAGTTGTATCAGAATCATATAAATCTTGGTCTGCAGGCTCGCCTGGATGAATTTTGTTTTTAATTCCATCTAAGCCGGCCATAAGCATTGCTGAGAAAGCTAGATATGGGTTTGCTGTACAATCTGGGAAACGAACCTCAATACGACGACCTTTTGGATTTGTAACAAAAGGGATTCGAATTGCTGCAGAACGGTTTTTAGCTGAATAAGCTAATAGCTCTGGAGCTTCAAAACCTGGTACTAAGCGCTTATATGAATTTGTTGATGGGTTAGTAAAAGCATTTAGTGCCTTAGCATGCTTGATAATACCTCCAATATAGTAAAGAGCAGTTTCGCTCAAATTACCGTATCCATCACCATCAAACAAGTTTTTACCATTCTTAGAGATTGACTGGTGAACGTGCATACCATTACCATTGTCAACCGCTATTGGTTTTGGCATAAATGTTGCAGTTTTTCCGTATAGGTGTGCAACATTATGTACACAATATTTTAATATTTGTGTCTCGTCAGCTTTTTTAACTAGAGTATTAAATAGCGCTCCAATTTCACATTGTCCTGCAGTACCTACTTCATGGTGGTGAACTTCAGTTGTAACACCCATTTCTTCAATAGCTAGACACATTTGAGAACGTAAATCGTGTAATGAGTCTACTGGTGGAACTGGAAAGTAACCACCCTTGATGCGTGGCCTATGGCCTTTGTTTCCACCCTCTAAATCAACACCTGAATTCCATGCAGCTTCTTCTGAATTAATTTCATAAAAAGCCTTACCTAATCCAAAACCTGTGTCCCATTTAACGCTATCAAAAACGAAAAATTCTGGCTCGTTACCAAAAAAAGCTGTATCACCAATGCCAGTTTCAGCAAGGTACAATTCAGCTCTTTTAGCGATAGATCTTGGGTCTTTTTCGTAACCTTGCATATCGCTCGGTTCAATAATATCGCAACGAACAATCAATGTAGATTCTTCAGTGAATGGGTCCATAATACATGCATCCAAATCAGGTTTTAGAATCATATCTGATTCATTAATATCTTTCCAACCTGCAATAGAAGAGCCGTCAAACATTTGCCCTTCTTCAAATTTATCGGCATCGACTGTGTGAGCTGGAACACTTACGTGCTGCTCTTTACCTTTTGTGTCAGTAAAACGAAAATCTACGAATTTTACCTCGTTATCTTTCATCAACTTAATTACTTCTTTAGCAGACATATCTACTCCTATATATATTAGTTATTTTAGATGACATGCTTTGTCAATGAGCTTGCACCGTTACAAGCAAAATTATTTGTTAATGAGGCTGTTGTATATAGAAATACAATCTTCAAAAAACAGAGGCTATTTTACACTAACTTCTTAATAATCAATACGATTTCATCGTTTTTTTCATCGATATCAATAACTTCATGACCATGTACTCGCGTCCAAGCAGGAATATCATGCATTGTTCCTTTATCTGTCGCTCTAATTTCAACCAAATCTCCAATATCAACTTCATTCATGGCTTCTCCTAAACGAATAACAGGCAAAGGGCAAAGCAATCTTCTAAGGTCTAGTTTATGTTTCATATAGATAAATTTGTCCATTCTTGTGGCTTAAGGTATCTTTTGTAAAGTCTTTCCTCTTCGCTATCTTTTCTAATTGAGTAGTTATATTCCCAACGAACAAGTGGTGGTAATGACATAAGAATTGACTCTGTGCGTCCTCCTGTTTGTAAACCAAACAAAGTTCCTCTGTCATAAACCAGGTTAAATTCAACATAACGACCACGCCTATATAACTGGAATTGTCTTTCTTTATCTGTATATGGCATATCTTTTCTTTTCTCAACAATTGGCTTATAAGCCTTAATGTAATTATTGCCTACACTCTTTATAAAAGCAAAACATTTATCAAAGCCCCCCTCATTAAGGTCATCAAAAAATAACCCGCCTATACCTCTTTGCTCGTCTCTGTGTTTTAAATAAAAATAGTCATCGCACCATTTTTTATATTTAGGGTAAACATCTTTCCCATATGGTTTACATGCAGATTCTGCCGTTGAATGCCAATATATAGCATCTTCATCAAAACCATAGTACGGTGTCAAGTCAAATCCTCCACCAAACCACCATATCGGCTCTTCTCCATCTTTTTTTGCTATGAAAAAGCGTACATTGGCATGCGAAGTCGGCACATAAGGATTTTTAGGGTGAATTACTAACGAGACTCCCAGAGCCTGAAAACTTCTTCCAGCAAGTTCTGGCCTTAAAGCAGTAGCTGAGGATGGCAAACTTTCGCCACTGACAATTGAAAAGTTAACACCCCCCTGCTCAAATACATTGCCATTTTGTATTACACGGGTCTGACCATTTCCAGTATTGCCCTCTTTTTCCCAGCTATCTTCAATAAATTTAGCCTTACCGTCAACTTGTTCTAACTGGTAACAAATATTATTTTGAAGATTTAATAAATATTGTTTTACTTCTTCTATCACCTGTATCGCTCTCCGCTTAATAAATTAATTATCTTTGATGCTCTGGTATTGTTGCTACTTGGATGCAAAATTAAATCTAACTTGTCGCCAAAATAAACACGTAATTTTAGTGTCGATGATGCTGGCTGTAAAGAGGAAACATTCGCGCTTGTGGAGACCAAAGATGATTCAGTATTATCGCATAAGTATTTAACCAGTTTATTAGATGTAAGCCTAACAGCTATAGTACCCTTACCGCCTGTAAGATATGTTGGCGTGTTGGTACTAGCAGGCAATAAATATGTTGTAGGATTTGGGTTTATCTTAAATAATTGCTCCAGAGCATTCTCGCTAAGTAACTCTATATCAATATAATGCAATACGTAAGCAATATCAGAAGTCAGCAGTATAAGTCCTTTACTTATGCTCCTTCTTTTTAAGTTTATTAACTTTTCTATAGCGATTGGAAAATCTGGCAAGCAGCCAACACTTTGAATGGTATCTGATGGGTGCGAAATAACGCCTCCATTTTTTAAAATTTGGGCAGCAAAAGACAGTCTAAATTTCATGACTATTTTTTTGCTCTTGGGTGACACTTATCATATACTTTAGACAATTCTAAGAAATCAAGATGTGTGTATACCTGGGTAGATTTTATACTTTTATGGCCTAAAAACTCTTGCACTGAACGTAAGTCATGGCTAGATTGTAAAAAATGTGACGCAGCAGCATGTCTAAGCATGTGCGGATAAACATTTATTTTTATTCCAGCATTAACGGCACGTTTTTTAATTATATTTTGAACAGCTCTAGTACTAATACGTTCATTGTTGTTGTTAATAAACAGGGCCTTGTTATTGTCAATCTTTTGTAAATAAGTTAATATAGATTTTTTAGCTGAATCGCCGATAGGTGTATGACGCATTTTAGAGCCCTTCCCTGCAACTACTATAAAGCCTTTATCCATATCAATATCATTGATATCAAGATTAACCAGCTCGGATACCCTTAAACCACATGAATATATAACCTCAACTATCGCTATATCTCTATACTCTGTCCAATGGTTCGATTTAGGAGCAATCATTTGAAGTAGGTTTTCATAATCCAGAGTTTTAGGTAATTTGGTGTTTATTTTGGGGGTATGAATGCCAAGTGCACAATTTTTTTGCAGCACACCTTGATCCACAAGGTAGTATAAAAAACTCTTAATAGAGGACAAATATCGCCTTATTGATCTTCCACTTATATCGCTATGACGCAATGACATTACAAACAAATTTAAATGCTCTATTGTTAGGTTTTTCCAACTATCTAGATGATTGTCTTGGGTAAATAGTAATAGTTTGTTTAGGTCACGAAGATAGGCAAGCTGAGTATTGTTTGCATAGTGACGCTCAACTTTTAAATATTGAATAAATGCAAGAATATATTTATCCATACTGAAAGTATAAAATAGATATATTCATAATAGTTTTAATACTTAAAGTGGTTTAGTTTAGTACGTTTAAGAAGAATCATATTATTATCTATGGCACTTTTGACTTGAAATATTAATAAACAGACCATATCAATGTATTTTACGCCAAACAAAAGGGAAAATATGACTACAAAACAGACGCATACATTTCAAACCGAAGTGTCGCAATTATTGCATTTAATGATACATTCACTGTATTCCAATAAAGAAATATTTCTAAGAGAGCTTGTTTCAAATGCTTCAGATGCAATAGATAAATTAAAATTTGCATCTCTATCAAACGATTCTCTAGTAGAGGGGAGAGAGGAATTAAATATTCATATAGATATTGACAAAAATGCAGGAACTATCACTATTACCGATAACGGTATAGGAATGACAGAGTCTGAAGTAAATAAAAATATAGGCACAATTGCAAACTCTGGAACTCAAAAATTTCTTAAAAGTTTAGATGAAAAGCAAGCACAAGATTCAAATTTAATTGGCCAGTTTGGTGTTGGTTTTTATTCTAGCTTTATTGTTTCAGATAAGGTCACTCTTATTACAAGAAAGGCTGGAAGTAAGAGTAAAAAAGGCACAAAGTGGACTTCAACAGGCAAAGGAAAATATTCTACAGAATCTATTGATTGTCCTGACTTTGGCACATCTATTACTTTACATCTAAAAAAAGAAGAAAAAGAATTCTTAGAGAATTACAGACTTAGAGGTATTGTTTCAAAATATTCCGATCACATAACTGTTCCTATTTTGATGCTTAAATCTTCAGAAGATGATAAAGAAATTGAATATGAGACAATAAATAAAGCAAGCGCATTCTGGATTCAAGATAAAAACGACCTTGAACAGAAAGATTATGACGAATTTTATAAATCACTCACATATGATTTTGAGGGCCCTTTAACTCAACTTCACAATAAAGTGGAGGGTAATCTTGATTACACATCACTATTATTTATCCCTAAAAAGGCGCCTTTTGATATGTGGGAGCCTAAACGCAAAGGTGGAATTAAGTTATACGCTAAAAGGGTTTTTATTATGGAGGATAGTGATGAATTGATGCCTTTGTATCTAAGATTTGTAAAAGGAGTGATTGATACAGCAGACTTGTCCCTGAACGTTTCTAGAGAAATATTACAAGGTAACAAGGTTGTCGACACAATTCGTAAAGCAAATGTCAAACGTATCCTTAATTCTTTATCAAAGATGTCTAAAAATAAGCCAGAAGATTACGCTACTTTCTGGAAAGAATTTGGCATGGTTATAAAAGAAGGAGTAGTTGAAGACATTTCCAATAAGGAAAAAATTGCCGAATTATTGCGTTTTGCAACAACTAAAAGTGATGATGAGAATCAGACAGTTTCTTTGAAAGACTATGTTGATAGGATGGATAAAGAGCAAAAAGAAATTTACTATGTAACTGCAGAAACTTATCAAGCAGCTAAAGGCTCACCGCATTTAGAAATCTTTAAGCAAAAAGATATTGAGGTTTTATTGTTATCTGACCGTGTTGATGAGTGGATGGTAAATAATTTTACTGAATTTGAAGGAAAAACTCTTAAATCAATATCCAAGGGGGACCTAGAAAGTCTTGACTCTAAGGAAGAAAAAGAAGACAAAGAGAAGGTAGCCAAAAATTTTGAAAAAGTTATTAAAAAAGTTGCTAAATTATTAGAGCCTCAGGTTAAAGATGTTAAGGTTTCTTCTAGACTTAGTGAATCTCCATCCTGCTTAGTTGCAGATGAAAACGAGATGGGTGGCAATATGGAAAGAATTATGAAATCTTTAGGACAAGATGTTCCTGAAACAAAACCAATTCTTGAAATAAACCCAACACATCCTTTAGTTAAGAAATTAAAAACTAAATTTGATAAGGACTTAGTAAAGGTTTTATTTGATCAAGCTGTGCTTAGTGAGGGTGGTCAATTAAAAGACCCCGCTGAATTTGTCAAGAGGATGAATAAGCTTATTAAATAGGTTGCTATTAATATTATTTATATAATTAAGGCTCATTTATTTGGGCCTTAATTATTTGTCAAATGGCTTTATCTTTTTAATAATTCCTCTAAATATTGCCAACTCCTCTTTTTCTACCTCTGCCCTATTGAAAAACCTACGTAGGCGCCTCATTAATAATTCTTTTGGTCGATTTTCCTGGAAATATTCTAGATGTTCTAATACTTGCTCTAGGTGCTTATAAAAACTTTCTAGCTCGTCAAAGCTAGGGGAGTCATTTCTATCATTATCAAACTCAGATACATTGTTTAAAATAAAATTTTGATAAGCGAAAACCTGAATTGCTGAAGCGACATTTAAAGAAAAGTATTCAGGATTACCTGGGATAGTCATAAGCACTTGACAAAGGTCTAGCTCTTCATTTGTTAATCCATATTTTTCTGTACCAAAAACTACAGCTGCCTCTTTGTTTTCTTGTGTAGTGTTTTTTTGTATTTCTTTGCAGGTATCAACCACATCCAACTGTTTCCATTTAATACTGCGCTGCCTAGCACTAGCTCCAATTACAATACTTGTACCACGCAAAGCCTCCTCTAAAGACTCACAGACAACTGCATTTGCTAATACATCATCTGCCCCGCTAGCTCTTGCTGTTGCAGCTGCAGAAGGATATCCACTGGGGTTAACTAGATACAACTTAGCAAGACTCATGTTTTTCATTGCTCTTGCAGCAGCGCCTATATTGCCCGCCTCTGTAGTATTGACCATAACTATACGTACAAAGGTATAATTCTCGTTTTTGTATTTCATCTTCATTAAATAATGCACCCAACAGTAAATATAGCAACTAGAGCCGCAAGAAAGGCTGGTGATATAATTTTACGATACCACAACCAAATCGATCTATTAACTATAGAAAACAAAGCAGCTAATGATTTTGTTTCTGAAGTAGATCAAGCGGCTGAAAGTGCTATTATAGACGAGATTAAAAAGGCCTTCCCTCATCATTCTATTTTGGGTGAAGAGAGTGGAGAAATTAGCGGTGATAAAGAATTCAAATGGATTATCGACCCATTAGATGGAACTACAAATTATTTACATAGTTTCCCTCACTATGCTGTATCAATTGCACTATATGAGAATAATGTAGCTTCCCATGCTGTAGTGTATGACCCATTCAAAGAGGAATTATTTACAGCTTCTAAGGGTGAAGGTGCATACCTAAATGATCAAAGAATAAGAATGACTAGCACTCAAGGTTTGACTGATACACTCATTGGTACAGGATTTCCTTTTAAATCACCACAGCATTTAGATGCGTACCTAGCAATGTTCAAAGCAATTCATCCAAAAGTGTCTGGAATCCGCCGTGCAGGCTCAGCGGCACTTGATTTAGCATATTTAGCGGCTGGAAGAATGGACGGTTTTTGGGAGATAGGGCTAAATATTTGGGATATTGCTGCAGGCTCACTACTAGTTAAAGAGGCTGGCGGGTTTATTGGTGATTTCTCTGGCAGAAAGAATTTTTTAGAAACCGGAAACGTTGTGGCTGGTAACGAAGCAGTGTTTAAAGAGCTATTAAAAACCATTCATCCACACTTGACCAAACAATTACAGCAATAAAACTGAAACTTTAGCAATCTAAAGTGAGCTGCTCTCCGTTTAAATTTTTTGTTTCATTACTCATCAAGTAAACTATTGCTGGACTTTTCTCTTCTGGTAATGGGTTTCTATCTGAATTTTCAGCAGGATATGCTGTTCTTCTCATCTCAGTTCTCATATTTCCAGGGTTAAGTGAGTTTACTTTTATGTTTGTATTCTCTAATTCTTCTGAAAGGGTCTTACTTAGCCCCTCAATAGCAAATTTACTTACTCCGTAGGCGCCCCAATATGCTCTAGCTTGACGTCCAACGGTAGAAGAAAGAAATATTATCCTAGCATCCTTAGATCTATTAAGTAATGGAATCATAAATTGAGTAAGCATAAAAGCAGCGTTTACGTTTATCTGCATAGTTGAGTACCAAATCTTTATGTCGTACTGGTCTATAGGCATCATAGTGCCAATTATTCCTGCATTATGGATTAGGCCATCTATATGGCCAAATTTGTCAATTATGTCCTTCTGTAACTGTTCGTAATTCTCAGGAGTAGCACCCTCCAAGTCTAAAGGGTACAGTATTGGTTCAACATAACCAAGCTCAACGACCTCGTCATATGTGGTTTCTAAAGAGGCCAAATCTCTTCCTAGCATTATAACGGTGGCTCCCGCTTTTGCTAGATCCAAAGTAATGGTTCTGCCAAATCCGCGATTAGCACCAGTAACAAGTATTGTTTTGTTATTGAGCTCACCACTATTAAATTTATAGTCTATTGAAATTAACATTATTTAAGTTCCTTTTTAGATTGAACGCCTAAATCTTTGAGTTTTTCAGCACGACCAATAAGATTGCCCTTACCTTCAGAAAGTTTATTGCGGGCATCTTTATAGCTGTTACTAGCTTTATCCAGATTTTTTTCTATCTCATCCAAAGATTTCACAAAGCCGAAAAGTTTATCGTACATAGCCCCTGCCTGTCGAGCAATTTCTTCAGAATTTTTATTTTGGCGTTCTGTATGCCATATATGATTAATTGTTTTTAAGCTCATCATTAAGGTAGACGGAGAAACTAAAATAATATTTTTCTTAAGCGCATTAGTAAATAAATTAGGCTTTTGGTCAAGTGCTACCAATAAGGCAGATTCTATTGGTACAAATACAAAAATAAAGTCTAGAGTTAGAACGTTTTCAAGGTTTTCATATTCCTTAATGCTAATGCCGTTGATGTGTGATTCTATAGACTTAACATGATCACTCAATAGTGTTGAGTTTGATTGGTTTGCTATATACTCTTTATAAGCTTTTAAAGAAACTTTTGAGTCAATAATTATGTCTTTACCTTCTGGCAAGTGTAGCACTACATCTGGTTTAAAGGACTCTCCTTCTTCATTTTTGAACTGTTTTTGGGTATCGAACTCTTTACCCTCTCGAAGACCTGAACTAGATAAAATACTACTTAAAATCATCTCCCCCCAATCACCCTGTTGTTTATTGTCATAAGTAAGTGCATTGGTCAAACTTTGAGTACTCTCCTGGGCCTCAGAGCTAACCTTTTTTAAGTTGTCAATTTGTTGTGATAAGGCAGCTCGATCTTTTACCTGTTCAGTCGTAATACTTTCAATTTTATTTCTAAAATCTTTTAGTTGAGTCTGGAGCGGAGTTAATAATTCTGAATTTTTTGTTTGAAGATTGGCGCGATCTTTTTCCAATATGTCAGTTGCAACAGACTTAAAGTCTTTACTCATCTGTTCTTTGCTTAGACCTATCAATTCTATTTGTTGCTTATAGAGTTTTTCTTTTTCTTGGAATGAGTCTTCTAACTGTTGGTTTTTATTTTTTGAAAATTGCAGCTTACTGTTTAATAACAAAAAAACAGCTAGTGCACCTATAGCAATTCCAAAAAATAAACTAATTATTTCCATTGGCAAAAATCATTAAAATTATAATTGTTTAAATTATAACGCTTACACTTTAAATTCCTATGCTGTTTTTTAGATCTACATTATATTTTTTAGGTTCCACAATTGCCATTTTCTTTGTAGCGCTAGTTACCATTATTTTATTCTTCCTCCCCTTTAGGGCGCGCTATTATGTGGCCTCAAAGTGGGCCCAATTTTGTATTTGCTGGATTAATATCACACTCAACATAAAGATTAACGTTGTTGGTAAAGAAAATATACCTAATGAGGCATGTATTATTATCTCTAACCATCAATCTACTCTTGAAACTTTAGCATTTCAAACTATATTTCCTGAACAAACCTGGGTTTTTAAGAAGGAGCTATTGATGATACCTTTGTTTGGTTGGGCTATAGCTCTACTTAAGCCGGTTGTTATTGATAGAGGAAGAAAGGTTGCGGCAATGAAAAAAGTTATCCTGCATGGATCTGAAAGACTAAGTAGAGGCATATTTTTAGTAGTATTTCCTGAGGGAACTAGGCAACCCTATGGGAAACTAGGAAACTACCAAAATGGTGGTGCCGCAATTGCAAAAAAATCTAATAATAAAGTTATTCCAGTCTTTCATGATTCAGGTAAATGCTGGCCAAAAGGTAGTTTTGTAAAAAAACCTGGCACAGTCAATATAGTAATCGGCAAACCCATAAATCCAGAATCAAAAACAGCCACAGAGATTACAGATGAAATCTTTACATGGACTGAGTCTATGTCAAAAAAATCAAATTATAATTAATTTAGACTATTTATAATTGTGGTCATTAAAAATTTGACAGAAAAGTTCAGCAGTCTTTTCTGTGTCATATAAGGCGGAGTGAGCACTCGAATCATCCCAAGAAATACCTGCCTTTTTCATAGCTTTAGCTAGAACTGTTTCACCAAAATATAGAGCTGAAAGGCTTACTGTATCTATCGTTGAGAATTGATGAAATGGACTTTTTAGTTTTGATCTCTGTGTGGCACAACGTAAAAAACCTAAATCAAAGAATGCATTATGGCCAACTAAAATAGCTCTCGTACAGTCCTCATTTTTTAGTTCTTGCTTTACATTGTCGTATAACTCTCTTAATGCTATTTTTTCAGTTACAGCGAGTCTGAATGGGTTGTCAATATCTATCCCATTAAATTTTATCGCGCTTGGATCTATATTTGCACCTTTAAAGGGCTCGATATGGTGATGTTGGGGTTGTTTAGGAAAAAAATTACCACTATCATCTATCCCAATAATAATTGCACACATCTCGAGTATGGCGTCATTCTTTTCATCAAAACCTGCAGTTTCAATATCTATAACTACTGGAAGGTAGCCCCTTATCCTTTCTTTAATATTCATTATTAATCAATATTCATAACAAAAACTGATGAATTTCTTTTGAAATTAAAGCTCTTTTGCCTATTTTTTGGAAGCTCATCTATGTCAGTCTTAATGAAGCCATACTTTAAAAACCAATTAGTGCTATATTTGGATAACGCAAAAACCTTTGAATAATTATTACATTTAGCTTTATTTATTACCTTAGTCAACAAGTCTTTAGAGTAGCCAAGTTTTTGGTGGCTGTGTTTGACTGCCATACAGTATATCTCACCAGCAGTATCATTTTTACAGGACCTTAAGCCTGCACATGCCACTAACTCATTAGAAACCATTAACAATACAAAATCATCTATATTTTCAGCAATTTCTGTATAGCTTCTTGGCAATATCTTCCCTTCATTTACAAAGGGCTCAATTAGTTCTAAAATTAACTCAGACTTGTCCAATTTTTGTCTCAAAAATAAATATAAGTTGCCATTTTAGTCTAAAATTCGGTTATTTGATTATACGAAATAAGAAAA
>CESL01013327.1_pt1 | contig 21016 bp, 29 predicted proteins | sample 531221 | NCBI WGS metagenome assembly CESL01 (sample SAMEA2622197, study PRJEB7988) | marine metagenome | biome: marine biome (ENVO:00000447); feature: mesopelagic zone (ENVO:00000213) & marine oxygen minimum zone (ENVO:01000065); material: "saline water (ENVO:00002010), including plankton...
TGTATTTTTAAGGTATAAAATAAGGCGCCGGGAGAGGGATTCGAACCCCCGCGTGCGATGCACAGACGCTATCCTGTAATGAGATTTCGAGGCGTCCGCCTTGGACCAGGCTTGGCTATCCCGACAAGTAATTTTGTATTATGTCCTAAAATAGTGAATCGATTAATACAGTAAACAAAAAAAACCATCAACATTCTAACAAATGTATGGGATTAGACCTAAAACCACTCTTGATTCGAGATAAAACAAAACTAGAATCATTTACAAATAAAATTGTGGCAATTGATGCCTATAACGCAATTTACCAGTTTCTTGCAATAATTCGTGGTCCAGAGGGATTACATCTTACTGATGCACATGGTCATGTGACTAGTCATATCACAGGATTATTCTACAGAAATATCAATTTTCTATCACTTGGAATAAAACCTGTTTATGTGTTTGATGGTAAACCTCCATCACTAAAATCAGCGGAGATTCAACATAGAAAACAGATCAAAAAGGAAGCCACTATAAAATATGAAAGAGCTGTATCTGAAGGCAAGATGGATGATGCACGAAAGTTTGCTCAACAAACTACATCTATGAGAGATGGAATGGTTGAAGACTCAAAACATCTATTGGAATTATTTGGTATACCATATATACAAGCACCATCTGAAGGTGAAGCAACAGCCGCATTTTTGACAACGACTGGACGTGCTGACATTGCAGCGAGTCAAGATTTTGATTCTATATTATTTGGTGCAAAAAAACTAGTTCGGAATTTTACAAACAGTGGACGTAGAAAATTACCAAATAGAAATACTTACATCGAGATTGAACCTGAAATCATTGATTATAAGAAAAATTTGGAGGCACTTGAAATAACACGTGAACAGTTAGTTGATGTCGGAATATTAATTGGGACGGATTTTAATCCTGATGGATTTGAAAGGGTTGGTCCAAAAACTGCAATTAAAATGATAAAAGAACATGGAAAATTAGAAGAGGTTGGACAAATTCAAGAACAGTTACAAACAATTGATTACAATGCAATAAGAAAGATCTTTCTAGAACCGGAAGTTGCCAATATAGACAAAATTGAATTTGATGAAGTGAGATATGACGATATAACCAATTACATGTCAAATGAAAGAAGTTTTTCGCGTGACAGGGTCAATTCATCCCTAAATAGGCTCAAAAAAAGCATAGAAAAAAAGAGCCAGACGTTGGAAAAGTGGTTTTAATTTACAATATTACATTAAAATGACGAAAAAACGTATTTTGAAATATACAAAACGTAATATTCCTATCTGGGTAAAGTAAAGTTATACTACATGATTACTGAAAATCCAAAATTTCTAAAAATTCTCATTATTGCAACATTTGCTATTGTTGTTCCAGTAAGTATAGTTGGAATTAATCTCTTTGAAAAGACAGTAACAAACCCACGTATTTGGGATGATTGGACGTGTGAACAGATGGAAAAATTTGCACTTGAGCATAAAGATGACACATTAAATGATTATCAAAAAAGCAAATTTCATGAAGATCTCTCAGAATGCCTTAGTAGATAAATTAGATTTCTAAAATTTTATGACATTTAACACATTGAACACGTGTTTGCTTTGATTGTAATTTTTGGAATTTTTTTGAACCGCAATCAGGACAGATAGGACATGAGCGAGCAGGTGTCATTGAATTTTCCCACTTCCGATAATTCTAACCGATTGGGATTCTGGTTTTAATAGTACACAAACATCATGTGGCAGTATTGCAATTGGTTTATCAAGTGTAAGTCTAACTGGTGATACAGATTGGAATTTTCCCGCCTTTATTTGCATTCCAACAGAAACAAGACACATTTCATTTTCTGATATGTTATTTTTGTAAAACTGATTTTGCTTAAAATCCAGCGACAATTCATTTACAATTTTTAGAGATTCATCTGCAGACAAAATATCACCCCGTGAAACGTCTTCAGGTTTGATGTTTTTTAATGATAGGCCTACACGTGCTGGCGATACTGATTCTTTCACATCATCATCATGCATTTGTATAGATTTCACTAAAACTTCAGTTTTTGATGGTAGATGAAATAATTTGTCATATTGGGATATCTTTCCCGATATGACCTTACCTAATGCAACTGTTCCAACTCCTTTAACATCAAAACAATGATCAATAACAATTCGTGCTGAACCATCTTTGGAAATAACAGGAAATTTTGAAATTTCTTCTTTGATGTTTGGTGAATCTACTTTTTTGTAATGTTCTAGAACAGTTCCTTTTATCATAGTGTTAAGTCTCGTTTCATCAACGTCATATGAGTGGCTTAGTATTCCTTCCTTTTTTCCTAACGCATCTAGTGCAATTATTTGTTCACCAGTGAATTTGTCTAATGATGCAACATAGAATATAACATATTCAGCAATGTATATTGCCTGAAATAATGGTTGAATTTTTTCGGGGAATCCATTTGGGGCAATCCATGTACGAATTATATCAGATTCTTTTCTATCATATAGCGTCAAATCAGTGACAGTTCCCTTTTTACCAAACTCATTAGCAATAGATTGTTCACCAAGTATTGCAAAATTTACAGATTTCATTATTATAATAATTTTTAGTTTGTTGGTTTCTTAGTTGCACTTACAAGTGAAATAACATCACGGTCTAATAATTGATAGTGTGTTGGAAGTCTCAAATTATATCGTAAATCTTTTGCGTAAAGTAGACCTTTAGAAAGTGTTGTATGAATTTCATTTGCTAAATCCTTGACTGTTGCACCATCCTTAAGCAGAATTAGGTCTGGCAGTATTCTCCCTTTTTTGTCTGTTAATGTCTCCTCATTAGCAACTGGATACACTGCATTCATTTTTAGTAGTTTAAAGACTGTGATGTTAATTGCAAATTGCACTCCTGTACGCATATACTCACCCATAATGTCTTTTTTAATAAAATCTAGTGCGTTACTTTGCTTTTCATTTAATTTTTCACTGTGAATGATTTCAAACTGCTCAGAGCCAGGAGAATACTTGATCAATTCTTGTTGTTCTGCTCTCCTCAAAGTTAATTCACTATCAGCGCTTGCAGGTACTGTAATAACTTCATTATAGCGCTCCCGTAAACGATTGAAGTTTTTAGCTGCTCCTGATATGTCGATTTTATTAGCCACAATTAATGTTGGTTTAGAAATCTGTCGTAAAATTTTTGCGAACTCTTTTGTATCACGTGAATCAAAATCATCAAAATCTTTTTCTTCAAGGTTGGTGATTTTTAATGCTTGCTTGACATGATTCTTTTTTACACCTATTCCCATATAGAGTTCAGTAAATGCATCAATTAGGTCTATGCCAGTTTTTAGATTCTTTGACATTTTATCACGATTGCCTTCTAGAATTTTTTGATACCACATTACTAGTTCTTCTTCGATATCTGCAAAATCAGATACTGGATCACCATTTCCAGGTTCAGTAATCTTTCCAGTTGCATCAATGCTTCCGGAGCAATCTACCACATGTAATAATGCGTCTGATTGTGCAGCGATGGAAAGAAACTGATTTCCCAACCCCTTTCCCTTCCATGCATCCTTGATTAATCCAGGTAAATCAATTAATTCAATTGGAATGTATCTCCAACCATTAATGCATCTAGAGTTGTTTGGTTCGTCTTTGACATTAAATTCCATGTGCACACAAAGTGTAATAGCATGACCTGTTCCAGCCTCTGGTTTTTTTGTTGTAAATGGATATGTAGAAATCTCTGAAGATGACAGTGTTGCGGAATTAAAAAAAGTTGTTTTCCCAGTATTTGTTTTTCCTATAATTCCAATTTTAATTGTCAATGTTAAAAAATACCTTAGATGTTATTTATCTCTGACTTGTGATTCGTTATTTTCTTTTGAATGGTTTTCAAGATTTATACAGTTATTTTCAATTTCTTTCAAATGCCATTTCATCTCATCAAGATCTTCTTTTGATATACACCCATCCCATTTCTCTAAAACTGTCTTTGACATTTCCAGACAATTATAAAGAATTGCCCAATATGGGTGATGTTCTGCTGTAGTATATGCCAGTTCTATTGCATCATCTACACCCATCTTAGCCCTAACCACAGAATCTATTTTTTCACCAAAAATCTTTACTATATCATGTTCAAGATCATGCTCTAATTTGATGATAGTGTGATTTTCATATTTCTCAATTAAATTTCTTAAATCATTGTAAAATAATTTAAAACCAGATTCAGCCATTTCTACATTAGTCTTTTATGTTCTGCTAGCATACATCTGTTAAATACAACATCAATTCCTGCATCAATTGCAAGTTGCTCAGCTTCTTGATTATGAATTCCTTCTTGTAACCATATAACCTTAGGTCTCTTCTTTATTGCATCTTTAACTACAGATAAGACTTGATCAGATGGTCTAAAGATATCAACTATATCAATATCACTAGAAACATCATCAATTTTTTTAAAACATTTTTTCCCTAAAATTTGATCAGCCGTTGGGTTAACAGGTGTTATACTAAATCCTTTATCGGATAGATACTTTGGAACAAAATGCGCAGCCTTTTCTTTATATCTTGACATACCTACGACAACAATATTTTTCATTTCAAGGATTTTTTTAATCTGGTCGTCGGAATGAATATCTTGTTCCATTATGAATCATCTAGTCTAAATGCTCATGCTCTGTTAGATGGCAATCACAATTACAAAGTTCAGTTTTGTGATCATTTTGGCAATCAATACACTCAAAATGCTTATGATTTTCACAACTTGCACAAATCATATTTATCAATCAATGCTCTACTTTGAAAAGTTTTGCTTTAATTTTAATTCCATTCACAAATTCTAATGTTTTTTATAACCAAATTTAAGAAGAAAATCGTGAAAATTTCTGTAGGACATACACCTGACTCTGATGATGCATTCATGTTTTATGCCATGTTCACTGATTTGGTAAGATCTGATGACTTTGTTGTGACACATGTTATCGAGGATATTGAAAATCTAAACAAAAAGGCAACAAATCCTGAATTGGATGTAACCGCAGTGTCAGTTCATGCATGTGCCTACATTCCAGACTATACTATTTTACGGAGTGGGGGGAGTTTTGGTATTGGTTATGGTCCCATAGTCACTGCAATGAAGCCAATGACTATTGATCAATTGAAAAATTCGAAAATTGCAATTCCAGGTAAAATGACCTCTGCCTTTTTACTACTACAACTAATGATTGGCAAATTTGATTACGTTGAGATGAATTTTAGTGATATACCAAATGCTGTAAAGACTGGTAATGTAGATGCTGGACTGGTCATTCATGAAACACAGTTATCTTTTGAACATGAAGGTGTAAAGAAAATTCTTGATGTGGGAGAATGGTGGAATAAACAAACAAATGGATTGCCAGTTCCACTTGGCATTAATGTAATGAATAATAAATTTGATGCTGAGACCATTAAGAGGTTTGATCTGTATCTTCAAAAATCAATTAAATATGCATTAGAGCATAAAGATGATGCACTAGAATATGCAATGCAATATAGTCGAGGAAAGTCTCATGAGCTTATTGAAAAATTTGTTCTTATGTACGTCAATGAAGTGACTGTTGATATGGGAGAATCTGGTGAAAAAGCAATTCGTCTGTTGTTTAAAATGGCAAAAGAAGAAAATCTAATTCACGATTTTGAACTTCGAATTTCAGAAAAACTATAAGGATTTTTTATGTTGAAGATAAGAAATGGATATAGATCAATTATTCGTGCTGCTTATATTCAGAACTGCCATAGTCAATACATGAAATTAATTATAAAAGATAGCAATTCTATCTACGACTATTCAGGCTTATTCATTGATGATGAAGATCTTTAATTGATTTGGAACCAATTGAATAGAAGCTGATATTTATTATACCAACGCAGAATAACAGTATGAAACTTTTGTTAGATTTTGAACCATGTAGTGAATGTAGAGAAATGATGAATGAGTTAGGCTCAGAAGAAATGATGTTTGCAGACGATGCTAAACGTGCTGATGTATCAGCAAAATTTCTTAGACATTTGACATATAATCATAATGAAGTGGTAAAGGCTGTAATGAGTGAAGTAAAGTCTCAAAAACGAAGCCCTGAATTTGACCTATACAAATAATCAAACATGTATTGTTTGAACAAGTAATTCTGTTAATTCATCAATACTGTTTGCGGCACTAAGTCGTTTGCGTAATGCACTTCCGCCCACAATACCTTTCGTAAATCGAATTGCCTGTTGTTTTATGTTTACAAATCTAATGTTATAGTTTGATGTTGCAGCAATGTATTGAACAAATGCATCTAATCTCTCATGAATTCCGTATTTTTTGTATTTCCCACACTCAAGATAGTCATTTATCTGCTCAAAGATGAATGGGTTTCCCATTGCACCTCTACCAACCATCACATAATCACACCCAGTGTAATCTAACATTTTTTTCGCAATCTCCGGTGATGTGATATCACCGTTGCCTACCACTGGTATCTTTACAGTTTGTTTTAATTTCTTTATCATATCCCAGTCTGAATGACCAGAATATCCTTGTGAAACAGTTCTAGGATGCAATGTGACCATTTGAATTCCTTCACGCTCTGCAATTTTTGCTATATCCTGAAACAATAATTTGTTAGATGTATCTACACCAATCCTCATTTTTAATGAGATTGGCCGTTTGACACTATTAACCAAGGTTCTGAAGATTTCCTGTGTAAGTGATGAATTTTGTAATAGTGCACCGCCTGCCATCTGTTTTGTAATATGTGGTGCAGGACATCCCATGTTGTAATCTATAACATCAAAAAATGGCTCTACAATTTTTGCAGCCTTTTCTAGTGCAATAATATCAGATCCAAATAATTGTACTGAGAGTGGTCTTTCTTTTTCTGAAAATTCTATAAATTCTGTGATATCCTTCATTTGTGATTGTAACTGTTTCTGTTTTGCCACTATTGCATTAACACTGGTTAACTCCGTTACAACAAGACCTGCGCCCATCTTTTTGCACATCAAACGCAATGCAGGATCACTCACACCTGCCATCGGAGCTAAAAACACTCTACTTGAAAAATTAGGTAATTCTGTCATGCTTATGCTCGAAATTTTCAATTTTTAAACCTTCAATAACTTGTCAAATTCGCTTTTCATAAATATGGTAACTTAACTGTAACAGATATTGCTAATAGATAAAAAAATTCTTGGTGGTGGAATTGTGCTACTGGTAGTTGGTTTTGTATTAACCGCAACATTCGGCAGTGTATCGCCAGTTGGTCGTGAGGGAATGACTGATGATGAAATTGCGGCGTTTCTCATAGAAGAACAGGAAAATCAGGATTATACCACCCTAGCGGGAATTATGATAGGCATAGGATTCTTACTAATATTGATTAGTTTTGGTGCAAGAAAAAAGAAAAAAGGCGGTGCCAAAAGAACTGAAAAAAAGCCAGTTAGTTAAACTTCTGAATAGTGTTAAAATATGTATCACGTTGCTCAGGAGTTCGTCCAATTTCTTTTACTAATGTTGCCAACTCAAATAGTGACGAATTTGTTGGTTTACCTGCAGCACGATAAATTTCTTCTGAAAATGCAGTTCCGACTAAATCACTTCCCCCATGAGATAGTGCAACCTGCGCTAATTTTTGACCATATGCAACCCAGTATACTGAAATGTTATTGAGAACATTTGCTAGCATTAAACGTGATATAGAAATTACCTTAAGATCATAAATTGACGAACATTCATACTCTACTTTATGCTCTTTTTCTAATTCAGTATTATCCAAGCTAAATTTTAGTGGAATGAATGTAAGAAATCCATTTGTCTTTTTTTGTAAATCACGAATCTTAATTAGATGGTCAATTACATGTTCTGGTTTTTCAATATGTCCATAAAGCATTGTTGCGTTACTTTTAATGCCCAAGTCATGTGCCTGCTCAATAGTGTCTAACCATTCTTGACCAGTACATTTACCACGAACTATCTTATCCCTTATTTCTGGATGAAAAAGTTCTGCACCTCCACCTGGCATGGTGTCTAATCCTGATTCTTTTAGACGAGTCAGTATCTCCTTGATAGAATTCTTTGTTAGTTTAGACAAGTAAAAAATTTCTGCAGCTGTAAATGCCTTTATTGTCAAATCAGGGTGATGTTTTTTGATAGTTGACATCATCTGTTCATAATAGTCTAATTGTAAATCTGGATGGAATCCACCAACAATATGAACTTCAGTTGCTCCTAACTGCTTAGCCGATGCAACACGTTTTTCAATTTGATCTGGAGTTAATGTATATGCATCATCCTCATCACCCTTTCTGTAAAATGCACACATCTGACAGCTTGCGGCACATAAATTAGTATAATTCATGTAATATGATGAAGTGAATGAAACTGTATCGCCAATTGTTTTTTGCCTAACTATATCTGCAACAGCACCTAAAACGTGTAAATTGTCATCATTCATTAATTCCATACCATCATCAAATGTCAGTTCTTTTCCAGAGATTGCGTTATCTATTGCGGTGGATCTCCCTAGTAAACTATCAAGCATATACTAAATCATACTGAAGAAATTATAAATCAATACAATCTAGAACATATATGGTACTACCTTTCGCAGATGAAGACAAACCAAAGTGCTTTTTGTGTCATAAAATGATGATGAATTATGAAGAATTACGAAAACATCAGGAGGATGAACATAAAGATTTTTTTGAATTTCATGAAAAAGAGCAGAGTCGAGAACCAGCTCCAGGTGACGTAACTATTTTTTAGATTTTAGTAATTCTAATGCTTTCTCTTTACTAATCTGTGCAAGATCATAATCTTTGTCTATTGCTAATGCTTTTTTGAAAAACTTTAGCGCATCATTAATTTTTCCTTGTTCCGCTAATGACAATCCTTTGTATGCTAAAGCTACTGGAAACTTTGGATTAATGCGTAATATTGAATCATAACATGTGATGGCATCAGAGAATTTTTTTTGTGCGTGCAGAGTAGAGCCTTTTCCAATTAATGCATCAATGTTATCTGTCTCAATCTTTAATGCACGATTGAATAATGTTAATGCTTGAGAATTTTTTCCAATTCTTTGCAAAGTTACTGCTTTATCAATTAACGCACTAATATTTTTTGGTTCTTTTTTTAAAATTTTATCATATATCCCAAATGCCTCATCGAATTCTTCTAGTGAAACAAGTTCTGATGCCTGTTCTAATAATCTGTTAGTTTTTTGCATTGTTATATACGGTTACTCTGTTTCTTTGATTAGTATTTTTGGAATTTGTTCGAGTGATATATTTGGTTCAATTATAGTAGCGTTAAATTTAGATTTTTTTCCGTTCAAAGCTTGTCCACCTACATAAACTGGTAATCTTTTATACTTATTATGAATTTTTGTGGCAAGCCTTTGCCCGGCTTTGATATTATCATCTAATGTTATTGAAATTAATACTGCTGTAGGATGTATACTTTTAATAAATTCTACAAGTGAATTTGCGGGGGTTGATGGTGAAAGATTGAATGTGGTAAACCCTTTTGAAAGTAGAAATGATTCAATCATATTACATGATAGACAATGTTCCTCACCGACAGGTGTTGTTATGATAACTTTACCTTTGTCAAGAGTAGATCTCTTATGATTATCAGAAATAATTTTGAGTAGACTTTGTGCGGTATTGCTTGATACGTGCTCTGTTGCTATAGAAATACGTCCTTCTGACCACATAGTTCCAATTTTCTCCATTGTTGGATTTAGAATCTTCTCATAGAACTCTTCAAGATTAGATTTAGTGGTAAACAATTTGTAAATACGAATTGTTTCTTTCACGTTTCCTTCTGTCATAGAAGAGAATAATTGCGCTTGAATTCCTTTGATTATACCTTCTCTACTCTTTCTGTCTTTTGGTGTATTCCCTAACAAAAATGAATTAATTTTTGGATCATCACGAAATTCAATTGGTATATCATCACGTGTAACACTTCTAGACTCTCCAAGATATTTTATAGTAATCTGCTTTGATGTCTTCCTCTCCTTATCCCACACGCTTTTTACAAGATAAAGATAATCTGTACCCTTAACTTTCTTTTTCCTAAGATAAACCACGTTTTTAGTAACTTTGATAATGCCTAATAAATATAACTAGTGCTAACTGTCTAACTGATTGTTTTATTATATTTTCATAATAATTTATGGCATGTTGCAAAAATTATCTAAAAAATAGGATCAAGGTACAACAACTAATTTCAATGGAATGTCCATCTTTCCAAATGGTTCAGAAATTCTCAAGTAATACTCATTTCCAGAATCATAGAGAAAATCTTCATAACTTCCATAACCTATTGCTGGTCCCCACAGAATGTTTAAGAATCTGTTTTGACCTGGTTTTAATACAACATTACCTGATGTGAAATCAGAACCAGAATTTACCCATTTATGTCCACCATCCCAAACTGTGTAATTACAAATGGCTGGACTGGTACACATCATTGTCACATTATCTGATGATCCTGTATTTTCAGCTAAAACTTTGACATTTAATAATGCTTGACCAGTTGCTGTGTATGCAATATTATTAAATTGTTTTACTCCTTTTCGAGTTTCCTCTTGCCAATCTGATACATAATAATATGTAATTGGGCCTAATTGGTGGACATCGGAATTAGATTTGTATTGATCTAACATGTATTGGTCTTTAACTGCTTTTTGACAATCACGAACTTCTCTGGCATTTTCTGCACTTTCACAAGATGCAAACATCTTTTCCAAATCACCTCCAGATGACTGCTGTGAATCTTTTGCATTGTTAGAAGATTTGTATTGAGATGATGATGACATGTCGTCACTTACTGCATTCGCACTTACTTGCATAATGCCCATCTTTATCAAGTACTGTATTCCGTTAAGGAAATCATTTTCTGAGATTGTCCCCTCAGCCCACCAACCTGCATTGTTTTTTATCCAATTTGGTATACTATCTGATGTTGAGGCGCTCCTAGTTGTTGATGTCACTGTGATCACTCCTTCTTCAATCAAGTATTGAATGCCGGTGATAAAATCAGAGTCGCCTATGGCACCTTCTGCCCACCAGCCTGCGTTATTTTTTACCCAATCTGGAACACTTGCAGCCTCAATACTAGTTGCCATTGTAGTCAATAATAGAACAAGTGCAATTCCTCCTAGTAGTAATTTCAATAATAAAAAAATTCGATTTATGATATATATGGATAGTGCCTAGATGTTTTACTAGTGCTAACTTATTTACATTTTATAATTGCATAATCAATCAAACCACTTTCTGAAGAATCATGCATTTTTTTTAATGATCTATATAGAATTTTTTCAGTTGTTGATGAATATTTTGTTTTGATCTTTTCTTGTAATTCTTTTCTGTGATCAAAGTAATAATTTGCTAAAGGAGCATACACATATGATCCTATTTTTTGTGATTCAACTATAGTGAGTCCTGAATCCTGAATTTTCGACGTAAGAAGTTCCATTGTATAATGTTCCGATGACCAAGTAAAAGAGAGAATCCCTAAATCATTGAGTGCTGATATGTTTTTATTCATAACTGGTATTGCCAAAAGCAGAATCCCATTATCTTTTAGAATTCTTTTCGACTCGAGGAGAAAATCCTCAAATGGTTTAAAGTGCTGTGCAGATTCTAGTGCAATTATTCGATCAACTGATTTGTTGTTAAACGGCATAAACCTTGAAGTAGAATTCAGTTTTTCAATTGATCCTGAATCAGATGTTTTTAATTGATTATAATTAATGTTGACTGCAAATATTTCTAAATTTGGATAATCTACATGCCATTTTTTTGCTGGTCCTAGAATTCCACTTCCAACATCAATCAGTGATTTTGCATCTGAAAGATTAGCAAATTTACCAGTAAAATCACATAGATTGTTTTGAGCCTCTACAGGAGTGGATGTCAATTTATTCCAATAACCAAAATTTAGCATTTCACCGTCAGTAGATAATTGCATAATGGGCGATAAAGAATCATACAGATTTACGACATCATTTTCACTTCTTCGAAATGTCCATAAAAGCATCTCAAAGAAATTAATTGGCATATTGAGTATTTAGATACTGTAAATATATCGTTTAAGGCAGATCTATCAATTCTTCAACACAATGTTTGTGAACCCAAATATCATCTGAATTTTTGGATATTTCTTTGCCTATTTTGATGTCATCGCCACAACTACTACATTTTCCAGCATATCGAGCTTTCATACTATTTTAGACGTAAATGAGAGTAAAACTTGTGTTATTTGCTTGATGTTGACTGTTCGTTAGTCTAAATTGAATTTGTCTAGTTAATGGATCAATTTTTTTGAGTATTTTTGTAAACCATTGGAGGCAAGTTCGATATTATACGTATTTTATGAACCATAGTTATGTCTGATACGATTGAAGTGCAAAATAGTAATGAATTCTGGCATAATGCAACAAAATATTCATCATGGTCAAAAGGTGAATATGGATTCCTAAAAGAAATGTCGTTTATTTTGGTCACATTAAGAAATTCAAACTAGTAGTAAAAGAAAATATTTCAATTCATGTCATATTAGATCAGATTTTTGGACACCACATGTTTCTATCTCATACCGTAATGCAGAAGAAAGTTCAACGTATGGTTTGTTAACAAGTTCTTTGATTTGTTCATCTGAGATATTTAATTTTTTTAACAATTTACCACGCTGATGTGCATATGAGGTTTTCCAAAAAGTGACTGCGTCAAATGTCTGGATTTTAACCATGGGTTTAATCTCTATCTACGAATTCAGATGCTTCTGGAGGGTTTGGTGGGAGACCTTTACGTTTTCGTATATCCTCGGTTAGTGTAGCAGCAATTGATTTTGGTACTTGAGTCCATGCTTTGAAGTGAGTATTCCACATAGCTTTACCGGCAGTCTGACCTCTCATCTTTTCAGAAATATCAAATGTCTCAACTGCTGGAACTTCACCAATTACAATACTGGTTAAACCTTTTTGTTGCATATCGAGTACTTTTCCTCGTTTTCCCTGTAGAACACTTGAGACATTACCAATTAGATCTGTTGGAACCCTAACTTCTATTGCAAGCATTGGTTCCAATATCATTGGCTGCGCTGACAAAAATGCTGCCAAACATGCTCTTCTTGATGCAGGACCAAGTTGTGATAAACCTCTATGTGCGGTATCTTCATGAGGAACAAAATGAGTGAATGTAAATTTACAATCTCTGACTTGTTCTTTTGCCAGTCCACCTTCACTCATTACCTCATCAAAACCAGATAAAAGTGAATCAGATGATTCATCGACAAACTGTACACCTCTTGTACCATTAATCATTATGTTTCCACGCGAATCAAAACGCATTACCTTTTTTGCAACATCTGGCTCCCATCCATGATCACGAAGTATTTGTGCTGTTTCCTTTTTATCCTTCATTTCACTTAACGTGCCATTTCTACACATCTCAGCAATTTCAGGTTCTAATGGTTCAACTTTCATGAATATTTTATTATGACGATTTGGGGATTTTGCCATGACAGGTTCACATGAACCAGTAATAGTTTCCCTGTAATTGATTAATGGTTCAGAAGTAACAATCTCAACTTTGGCATCTTTGATCAGATTTACCGCAACATCAAGATGTAGTACACCCATTCCAGCCATTATTGTCTCACCACTTTCTTCATCAATTTTTATCACAAGATTTGGGTCTTCAATTGTAAGTTTACGTAATGTTTCTACAAGTTTTGGAAGATCTTTTGGATGCTTTGGTTCTATTGCCATTTGAACTACTGGTTCAGAAACATACTTTGATGCTTCAAAAACTGCAGTATCTTTTACGCTAGAGATTGTTTGTCCAGCACGAGCTTCTGTTAATCCTAATAACGCTGGAATATTTCCAGCAGAAAGCTGACCTACTTGCTCTCTTACATTTGACATAAAGAAATTAACTGATTGGACCCTTCCTTCACGTTTTGAATCTATAATGTTAATTGTTTGCCCATCTTTTATGGTTCCTGAAAACAGTCTACCTATTGCTACTGGTCCAGCAGCTGGATCAATAGTCATATTAACAATCATCATTACGGTTGGTCCGTTATCATCACAGTTTAGAATAGATTTACCAATATCAGACTCTAAGTCGCCTTTCCAGATTTTTGGCACTCTATATTTCTGCGCAACGTGTGGTGGTGGATGATGCTTTACAACCATTCCTAAAACAGCGTCAGCAAGTGGTGCTTTCTCAACTAAATCTTCAACCTTACCAGAATCAGAGTACGCATCAATAACGTCCTTAAAACTGACTCCATTTTTCTGCATTATATCAATATTAATTGCCCATCTATCTTTCGCAGAACCAAAAGTTACACTTCCATCCTGAATTGATACTTTCCATTTTTCCTTAAATTCTTCTTCAGCATATGTGTCAATTAACTCATTAAAATTAGCAACAACTGATGCAAGTGTTTCTTGCATCTTTTCTGGTGTTAGTCTTAATTCTTTGATTAGTCTATCAATCTTGTTAATATACAAAACAGGTCTAACTCTCTCCTCAAGAGACATTCTAGTTACGGTCTCAGTTTGAGTCATTATTCCTTCAACTGCATCACATACTACAACTGAACCGTCAATCGCTCTAAGACTTCTAATTACACGACCTGAAAAATCTACATGTCCTGGCGTATCAATCATGTTTATGACATAATCGTTTTCTCCTTCCTGATAGTGTAGTGTCACGTTTGCTTGAACAATTGTAATTCCTCTTTCTTGTTCAGCCTTCATAGAATCCATAGCAAGTGCAGAACCGGCTGTTGAAGGTGAAATGATTCCAGAATGTGCCAAAAGACTATCACTCATTGTTGTCTTACCATGATCAACATGAGCAATTACACCAAAATTTCTGATCTTATTCTTGTCACTGATTATTTTCATAACTTGCTCAGTAGATTTGTATTTAGTCATATGGCGATAGTCCTAGGTGAACACGTATTAAACCTTATGAGAAAATTCGATCAGTTCAAACAAAATTTTAAAGATCAATTTCACTTTTTTCAATAATATTTTCTGTAATTTCAAGATATGATTCTGGATCTAATTCCTTGGCAAACACCTTGTCTGTATTTATTAAATAGATAGAATGTAGGTGAGCATTTTGTATCTGATCAAAATTGATTGTGGGATTCTTATAAAATCTGTCACATAGATTTTTCAATCTCATTACATCTTCTTTTTTTCTTGCCTGTGGTGGTAAAAGGAACACTCTTGATATTGGTAAAACATTAACGACCGGTGTTGCAAGTGAAAATTTTCCACAAAATTGACTATATCTAGCAATTTTACTTACAATTCTTGCTGCATAATAGTCAACTGTATCAAGTGCATGTGCAGGTGGTGTAAATCCAGTCTCAATTTCAATAATACAACTACTATCACCTTTTGTTCCAAAAAGATCACATCTAAGTAACTTAGATAGAGATTTTTCAACATCAACAAAATAACCATGTGCGATTAATTCAGAAGCACCGATTAATTCTAGTACTGAATGGTTGATTTTGACTAGATTTTCTTTATACATATCGATTAATCGCTGACGAACGAAGTTCAGTTTTGGTACATCTTTGCTATCTAACTGCTCTGAAAGTAGTTCAGATATAGCATAAACATCATCCTGAAATTTTTCAACATCCAAGTTTGATAATGCTCCTAAAAGGGGTATTATGAAGCTTAACTAACGTTAACAACATAAAAGAAAAAGCGATGACAGTTTAGATTCTAGGTGTGAAACTAAGTCTGCCTTTTGCAGATAGTATTACAATTGAGGTTATTGCAACAACCAAAACTAGTGATGCTATTGTTCCAAATTCTGGTACTACAGCACCGCCAGCAATTTCTACGTCAACAGTTGATTTATTGATTGCAGCAGAACCTTGCTGTGCACTAATTGTATAAACACCATCTTGACTCCACATTGGTCCACCTACTCCTATTACTGAAGTAAATGAACCGTCAGAACCAGGACTTATTTGATCAATGGCAATTATATTTCCATTTGGTGCCTGAACCATAAGTGTTACAGGATCATCTGATGAACCTTGCCCTGTGATGGTGATTGTTGTTGAGCCCTCAACAGCATCTGCTTCAATTTCCAAACCTGCAAATGCTGCTGGAGCATATGCTAATGATGCTACTAGCATCAGGCTTGCCAAAATTGGTAATGCGGTTTTAGATTTGAGACTCACTGGTAGAAGTACCCAAGAATGTATATATAAACAATCTGATTCATTGTTTCGACATGTCTTATTTATTTTCTTTTTGAAATATTCGTATTGCTTCCAAATGAGAGCAATTTGCTTTCAAACCTTTTCCATAATGAAATCTATAAAAATTGTTGAACCCCTTGCACTCACAAGTATCCAAAGTCACTAAATATGACTTTGTTGGATCAGTAGATGATTTTACTTGAAATAAATTTTCGTCGATTCTGGCAACACATTTATCGTCGACAAGTTTTTTCGCTTTTCGTATTGTATTATAACTCAAATTACCCAGTCCATGCCATATAACCCCCTTCAAGGTTAACTGCAGAAAATCCGGCTTTAGTTAATTCATCCGCAGCAATATTTCCACGGTAACCAGAAGCACAGTAAACACAGATTTTTTTCTCTCTTAATTCTTCAATCTGCCCTTTTTTTGCATGTCTGATGACTAAACCTAAAGGTATGTTTTGTGAATTCTCTATCATGCCATTTGATATTTCATCTGATTCACGAACGTCAATTATTACATACTGACCAGATTCACGTTGTAATTGTTCTTTTGAGATATTTTCAGCCATAATATAGAATAATTATGTTAACATATATTTTTTGATTAATCACAAAAATATCATGAATGACATAGAATTACAAGAAATAGTTCAACAACATAGTAAAAAATTCAAACTAGTGATTTCTGACAATATTTTCAAAATTCAAGAGATCAAAGTTTATCAAAACGAAAATCCTGTTACAGAACCAACTAAAAGAGGTGGTGTTTATTTTGCAGATCTGCATGAAACTAAAGCTCAAGTAACTATTTTTGATACAAATGTGACCAAGTATTTTTCAAGTGCAATGTTAGGACCAAACAAAACATTTCTTGATATATTAATTGAAGCTGAATTAAATGGTGGGGGGAAAATATCACTCATCACAAACTTGACAAATAGTATGCAAAATTCTTCTAGAGTTATATTACATCTTACAGTAAAAGATGTTGTAATAAAATCAGATTAATTTATAGAATTTATCATATTCAGTTTTTAGTTTTTTGTCTGATAGTACTTCATAGGCTTTGTTAATATCTGCCATTTTTTCTTCTGACGAATTTTTGTTTCTATCTGGATGATACTGTTTAGCGAGTTTCCTATATTGATTTTTGATATCTATAGTTGATGCATTATCTGGCAGATCTAAAAGTTGATAATAATTTGGAAGTGATTTGTTGTTATGCATATCACGAAGTTCATTAGCGTCAATAGTTGATTTGCGTGAATCAGACATTTCTTCCTGTGCCCAATCTGAATGATATTTTTCATAATCACGATCTTTTTTTGATGCAAGATCTATCTCATCATACTTTGTCTTTTTGCGTAGGATTATGTTTCGTGCTAAATAGACAAAAATCAGTACTACTGTCACACTTGCAATTGTGAATGTCAAAATAAGATCCTCTTGACTGATATAATACTCATCAATTACTGATGGAGGGTTAACTTGTGGTCCTGAATCATAGAAGAAAGTTTTTGTCGCAATAATTTCCCCAGATTCTAATACCACATCATAATTTCCACTTACTGCCCAATTAGAAATTCCAGCAATTACTAATGTTGAGAATTCACCTTTTTCATCAAGTAAAAGTTTTTCAGTCCACACTGTATTCCCACTATCATCTTTGATTGTCACAAATACAGAATTCTGAGGATTTGCTGGTGCATTTCCCCATATTGAAATTATGTCAGATTTTTCATAAAAGGTATTATCTATATTAATACTAGAATTTTCTGCAAATGAACTCTCAACAAACATTATAGTAAAAATTGAAAAGAAAAAAACTACTAAAACTTGATTCTGCATAATCACTTGTTAAAACCTGAAAATATAATGTAAACTCAATGATTTAGTCATGATTGTGTGTAGAAAAATTTTCAAATGGAAAAAAAACTGTAATTTGTTAAATAATTTTCACTGGTTTTTGCTAATAGCAGGCTCGTGAAGCAAAATTATGACAATTGGTTACTGCGTAAAATGCAGAGACAAAAGAGAGATGCAAGGTACATCAGGAATTACCATGAAAAATGGTAAACCTGCAGTAAAAGGTACATGCCCTACTTGTAGTACAACGATGTTCAGAATAGGCAAAGCCTAATCAGAACATCAGATAACTTTTTTCAAGTATTTCTCTATTAATAATTCCATTCGTTTGTTACGCCATTCCAAATATTTCTAAATGGTTTTGGGGTTTTTTCAATTTCACCAATAATTCTATTCTCAACAACAAAAAAGAAATTTTCCATTGCATCCACACCACCGTCATTAAATAGTTCTACACCAATTTCTTTAAGCCGTTGTTTTTTTGATTCAATCTCGTTTGACTCTGGATTTTGAAGACAGAATGTTAGAATGTCAATCATTTCCTCTTCTAGTAAAAAATCCATACAAATCTCACTGATTGGTTGGTTTTATCTTATCATGAATTTGTGCAAGAATTAATTTTGCTCTCTCCTTGTTTTCAAATGACTCAGTTTTGGCATCAAGAATTGCATCAATTTCAAATGTCTTATCAAGTAAGATATCAGATACATGTTCGTCGAGTGTTCCATTACCAACCAAATAATATGCAAATACGGTGTTTTTTTGTCCAATTCTATGAAGGCGATCTTCTGCTTGTCTATGTATTGCTGGACTCCAATCAAGTTCAGCAAAAATCACATAACTTGCCTTGGTTAAATTGATACCAACATTACCTGCACGCAATCCAGCGACCATTAATTTTGTTTCTCCTTTCTGAAACCTTGTTATTTCATTATCTCTATGTTTGTCGCTTTGTCCTCCAATGATTGATGCGGGATTATATTTTGCAAGATTTTGATGTAGTAAATCATGAATTGCTCTATGATGACAGAAAACGACAACACTTTCTTCAATCTCCATTATATCATTTACAAAATTTGTGACATGACGTAGTTTTGCAAGTCCTGCTGCTTGACGTTCACTTTCTATTGCACGATGGTAAGATGCTGATTTGTCAAATGCGGTTTGTGCATATTTTTGTTCTTCTTCAAGTTTTTTCCAAATCTTATCTAGCTCAGATTTGTAAAATTTTTCATCAGATGCAATAACTTCAGCATGTCTCACTTTGTCCTTTAGTTCTTTTAGCACATCAGACTTCTTTCGTCTTAACATCACATGTTTAGTTAATTGATTACGCAGACTGTCTCTTTTGTTTTCCAGAACAATGGCTTTACCTTTTTCATTTACATAGCAAAAATATTCACAAAATTCTTTGAAACTACCTAATAATCCAGGCTTTAAAATATCAACAATTGGCCAGATCTCAGAACCTCTATTATAAATTGGCGTTCCTGATAGACCAACACGGAACTTAACATCTTTCTTTGCAGCCAATTTTTTAACTGCTGAATATTTTTGTGTTGTCTTTGAACGCAGATGTTGAACCTCATCACATATTACCGCACTAATATTCAATTTTAATAAATCAGGTAACCTTTTGTGAAGTAATTCATAATTTATGATGTAAAAATCATATTCCCCTATATCGTTTAGTTTGCCATTTCGAATCATGACAGAACTAGGAGTTTTAGAATCTATGATTTTTCCATTTCTGCTTTTCTTTTTTAGAAACTTTTCGATCTCCCTCTGCCAATTAGTAAGGGTGACTAATGGTGCAATAACTAATGCTGGAAATGCATTCTTCTCTTTTGATAAATATGCCAGAGTTTGAACAGTTTTCCCAAGACCCATTTCATCTGCTAATAGTGCATTCCCAGATGATTTCATTAGGAAGTCAAGTCCCTCTCGTTGAAAATCTAGTAACTTACCACGAAATTGCTTACTAGGAAGTATTTGAGAGAGTTTCTCAATTTTTGGTGTTACGCGTTTTTTAATTGTTAATGGTATGATTTTTCTTTTCCAAACAGATTTTGAAAGAATATCAAATGGATATCGATCGTTTATCATCTTTAATTTTTTTATATTTTCATCATTATCTGAAATTATTACTTCATAAGGTTTATCACCATACCATCCACGTGGAATCATTTTTGAAACCATATTCACAGCTCTAGTACCAGAAATCTTCCAACACCACTGTTTGGCATACCGATCTAATACAAATTCTAATGTTCCAAAGTTTGTCATCGTATCTATCCTGATTTTTAGCTTGTATGTCACAACAGTTTATGAATCTTAGGGTTGAAAATCATGTATTTGTGTTAGAATTGAAAAATTTGAAGCATCGATCAATGAGTTGCTCTAATGTATAGGATTCCAGTAGAGGCTGTAATTCACCAGGAGATGAAGCCCCAAGTGCACATAATGAATACACATATTCTAATGTTGGTATATCAGTTTTCAGATAATATTGTTCAAGCATTAAATCTAATTGTTCAGAAGAAACCATTTGTGGTGAAGCCAAAATTGATATTTTTTGTTTCCAAGATTCCACCAATTCATTCCAAACTTTGATTGTGAGCAATTGATCAATATCATCAATTAATTCAACCTCAGCCTGAATGTACATTTTACCTGATGGATCGGTTTCCTGATGAAGCTCATCAATACTTTCTTTTCCAGTTGATGAATATGGATCATAGTTTGTAGGTTTAGACAATGTTGGTGGTATAACACGAATTATCCGAAATTTTCTGTGTCCCTTGGTGTTAATCAATAGATGACCACTTGTCGAATCAGTATCTTTGCAATC